>Ga0129302_1000414_pt1 | contig 31825 bp, 26 predicted proteins | sample BlaSprsedimmetaG_FD_94476 | JGI IMG/M metagenome (GOLD analysis project Ga0129302, IMG submission 94476) | Hot spring sediment bacterial and archeal communities from California, USA to study Microbial Dark Matter (Phase II) - Blank Spring... | ecosystem: Environmental > Aquatic > Thermal springs...
ATCATGGGGTGACGCCCGGGCGGGCGCGGCTGAGGGATACTCCATAGGCCACAACCCCAGGTGCTTGAGAATGCGCACCACCTCATGCCTGTCTTGAATGAAGGCGATGATTTTCATTTGCTTCCCGCACCGGGGACACTTCAATGAATCGACTTCATATACCTGGTAGATTAATCGCGCCCAGGCCCGGCGGCATTCCTTGCGGTCCGGCATGTCGTCCAGGACAACCTTGATTTGCAACTGAACGCCACAAAAAAGTCGAACCCGCACGCGGCGCAGCGCACCCTGGCAAAGCCATGCTCCAGTATCCCACAGTCCAGGTACCGCCGGATCGTGCTGCGGATTACCTTCCGAAAGGTTCCGTACTCATTCTCGTACCTTTCTGTGTACACTTTTTCATATTCCTCAAAATACCGGTATGTGATTTGGTATAGGTCAGTCTTCTCAGGTGAACGCCTGTTGTACACCCCGCGCCGCATGGCGCACGCGGGCAAGGAGCATGCCTGATTTCCTCACCGATAGAAACAAGGATTTTGTAAGACAGGACCAGGGTTTTCATGGAAACAGGAATCCAATCCGTTTTCATGTTCTGCCCAGATCAAGATTGAATCTTGAAGGAACCGGAACGATGTAAAAGGATGGATCATCTTTTTTGAACGATTGTACAATCTTCCCGATTTCTCTTTCCGTGTGTTCAGTGGTTTTAATATGGCGAGGGGCGAGGGGAGGCGAGTTCCGGATTGTTCAGGAAAAGAAAGTCAAACGGAATTCAGTGCCGGTTTCGGGAGAAGGTTTTCTTATTCCTTCTTCCTTATTCAGGGGGGTTTTCGCAGTTTTCCTCTCCAACTCTCCAACTCGATTCACGAGAAAAAGGTTAATCTGAATTCGGTACCTTTTTCGAGTGAATCTTCCAGCCGGATATCTCCATCCAGGGCGTTCATAATCTTGCGCACCAGGGCCAGGCCCATGCCCGTGCCCTCTTCCTTGGTGGTGAAAAAGGGGAGCCAGATCTTGTCGCGCTGGTCTTCGGGGATGCCGCGGCCGTTGTCATGCAACCGCAGCTCCAGGGGGTCGGTGCCGTCAATAACCAGTTCCATGCGGTCGGCTCCGGCCTCGGCGGCGTTGCGCGCCAGGTTGGAACACAGGCTGCGCACCAGTCCCGCGTCCCCGCGAACTTCCACTCCTTTTTCCGGCGCGGCCAACTCCAATCCGGCGGCTTCGCATTCGGCGGCTAAAATTTCGGTCAGGTTGACCGGGGTGCGTTCCCCCGGGGAGAGGGGCCGAGCGAAGTTGAGGAAGTTGTCCATCATGCCGGTCAGGTAGGTGATCTCGTGGTTGATGCGCTCGACCCGTTCCTTGTCGGCTTTCAGACTCCTGGTGTAACCGTACACCACGCCCAGGGAGTTGCGCATTTCATGGGTCAGGTAGGCGGCCATCTCGCCCAGCATGGCAAAGCCGGCATGGCGCCGCTGGATCTCGGCGCGGCGGCGCTCACGGGTGACCTCCTTGATCACCAGCAGGCGCCCGCCTTCACTTACGGAAGATATGTCCACGCGGAAGTCGCGGTCCCGCGTCACCACCACCGCAGATGATTCCGGCACTTTGACCTCGCGGACAAACGCCGCGATTTCGGGAACACACGACAAAACCGTTTCAACCGGGTGGTGCAGGGCCGAGGCGGCGCTGCGCTCAAAAAGCTGTTCCGCCCGGGGGTTGAAAACCGCCACCTTTCCCTGCCCGTTCAACAGCAGGATGGCGGCGTTGATGTGGCGGATGATGCCGCGGTTCAATTCCTGCTGGCGTGAAACCGCCTGCTGCTGTTCTTCCAGTGTGGAACGCAGGCTGGTCTCACTGCTTTCGAGACGCGAAAGGTAATTGCTGATGGGATCGATGGGCGCGTTTTGCTCTTTGCCCCGGTCCGCGCGAAAACGGTACACCAGGTAAAAGACCGTGATCAACAGGAAAAAAGCGGTCATGATGATGAGCAGGGAGAAAAGCCGGGATACGCGTTGCAGGGTTTCCAGCACGGGGGTGCGGGCGTGACGCACAAACAACACGGCCGAGCCGTCCGCCTGGGGGCGCAACAGTTGCAGGGTGCCGCTTTCGGCATCGTACACGGCTTCGCGCCCGGCCGCCTGTACCCGTTGAATGTTGGAAAAAAAACTGTTTTGCGTTTCCAGGGGATCGGTTTCAGGCGCCGCGCTTTTCATGATGACGTCCGCCACGGATTCGGCCACCTCGATGTAGGAACGGGTTTCACGTTCCTGCATGGTGTGAAACAGGGAGGAAAGGTTGGCGAACACAAAGATCAACAGGATTTCAATCACCAGCAGCAAAATGGTCGTGCTCTTGTTCATGGGATTTTTCTACCCCGTCATGACCCAGGACTGGATCGCTGCCAGGATTTTTGCTCCCCAGAACAGGGAGAAAAAAGCCCCCAGGGCCAGGAACGGCCCGAAAGGCAGGGCCAGTTTCAAGTCCTTGCCGCGAAACAGGATCATGAACCCCCCCACGATCAAGCCGCAGAAAGAGGCCAGGAGCAAGGCCACTACCAGGCCTTCCAGACCGAGAAATGCCCCCAGCATGAGCATTAGTTTTACGTCTCCGAACCCCAGGCCCTCCATGCCGCGCACCTTTATGTAAAAAAAGAACAAGCCGGCAAACACCGCCGCCGCCCCCAAAGCGGTGGCCACCCCGGTCCAGGGTGAAGAGAAGCCGGGGTGAAAAAACGAGTACGCCAGAAACACCGCGGCTCCGCCCAGGGTCAACTCGTCGGGAAGAATCATGTGCTCCAGGTCGATAAACGACAGAACCAGCAGAATCAGGAGGAAAATTGCGCTGAACAGGGCGTGGAGCGGTTGGTCGCGAAAATGGGACCAGCACAGCCAGAAAATGCCGGCGGTGGCGATTTCCACCAGGGGATAGCGCCACGAGATGGGCGCGCGGCAGCGGGCGCAACGCCGGCGCAACGCCAGAAAGCTGACAACGGGAAGGTTGTGAAACCAACGCAGTTGCTCGTTGCACGCCGGGCAGTGGGAACGCGGAAAAGCCAGGCTCTCGTTCCGGGGCAGGCGGTAGATCACCACGTTGAGAAAACTGCCCACGCTCAGTCCGAAAACGATCAGTACGATGATTTCCATTTGTAGTTCCGCCTGGCCTGGATGGTACCGCTTTGGGGATCATAACGGTAGTCCCGGCCCTGGTAATCACGGGGAATCTCTTTGAGGATGCCGCGAACGCGCAGTTCATCCAATTCAGCCGGGTTGCGGCCGAAGCGGTGGCGGAATTCACTGATCGCCAGCTTCAGGATTTGCTTGTCGCGCTCGAAATCGATCTGGTAGAGATGGTGGAAAGCGGAATCCCGGGACAACTGGTCGTCGGCTGAGCGTTCAATCTCTTTCCAGAGTTGAAAGGCGTAATCCAGGTTGTCCTGCATGTACACCATATGCGCCCACTTGCGCCGGATCAGCGGCGGGGCATTGGGACGCTCGGCCGCCTGCCTGAACAATTTCTCGGCCAACTCCAGGTCTTTGAGGTCCCGATACGCGTAAAACCCGGCGTCGTATTCGAAAATCCACTCTTCCGGGTTGTTGCGCGCGCCCTTTTCCAACAGGCGGATGGCCATGCGATACCGTCCCCCCTCCAACCCCATGATCCAGGAACCAACTAGGTACGGCGCCTTGAAGCGGGGGTTCAGGTCCGTGATCACGTTGAAAATGTTTTCTATGTAGTCGAAACGGTTGGTGAGGTGAGTGGCGGAGTAAAACTGAATGGCCCAGATAAACAGGAAATCCGCCACCAGGTTGCGGTATCCGAAAGAAAGCACCTTCAGGGTTTTGCCGTCGGGAAGGGCCACGAACGCCTGGCGGTCGGCAAAATACTCCACCCGGGTATCGTAATGAAACTGCAGGGCGCCGGCGGTCAGGGTCAGGGCCACAAACAAGGCCAGGGCCTTGGCCTGCATGATTACTTTAACTCCCGGCGACGGAATATCACCACCGCCAAGGTCAGCAGCGCCGCCACGTACACGATGCCGTAGGCCGCCGCGGCCAACAGGCGACCGCCTGGAAGGGGCATATCCATGACGACTTCGTTCTTGACGTTGAACTTGTCCAGGTTGGGAAGCAGGTAGTACAACGCCGTGGCCACGTAACGGGAAAATGGCTCGTGCAGGCGGGTTTTGAACTCCTGGAAGGTCCATAATACCTGACCCACCAGGTAGAGTGTGACTGTAAAAATGGAAGACAGGATGGGGGTGGAAAAAGAAGAAAATACCAGGCTCAGCGAGGTGATGATCAAGAGTTCAATGTAGAGCAGGCCGAAAAAGATCAGGCAACGGGGGGCAAACGATCCGGTGGTGACAAAGAGAAAGAGGAAAAACAACAAGGCCATGCTGGCCAGCGCCACCAGAAGTGTCAGGGCCAGGCCCGCGAACTTGCCCAGCACGAACTCCAGGCGCGTAATGGGCTTGCTCAGGATATTGTAGATGGTTTTTTTTTCGATCTCTTTGTAAACCAGGTTGATGCCGGTAAAAATCGCCACCAGCACGCTGAAAAAATGGATCGACCCCAGCCCCACGTCCATCAGCACCTTCTGCTGATCGCCCACGCTCAGCATGCTGACAAAGCGTGAACTGAACGCGAAAAACACGCCGAAAAACAGCAACAGGTAAAAGACCTTGTTGCGTACCGCTTCACGAAAGGTGTTGAGGGCAATGGCCGGGATCTTCACTTGCCGATCTCCCGCATAAAGATGTCTTCCAGGGTCAACTTGACCGGAATCATGGCCGCGATGCGGCCGGACAAGACGTGGACGGCGCGGATTTTCTGATTGACCTCTTCCAGGGATTCCACCCGGATGATCGTGTGGTTGTCACGACGCTCTCCGGCCAGTCCGGTCCGCGCCGCGTCTTTTTCATCCACCCCGTCAACCACCAGTTCATAATGGCGCACCGACCTGGATACCAGCTCATCCAGGCGTCCCTCGCGCACAAGGCGTCCGTTGATGATAATGGCCACCCGGTCCACCATGAGTTCCATGTCCTGGAGAATATGGGAAGAGAAAAAGATGGTGCGCCCGGAGCTTTTCAACGACAACACCAGATCGCGCAACTCTTTGCGACCCACCGGGTCCAGCCCGGAAAAGGGTTCGTCCAGAATCAGGACCTCGGGATCCTGAACCAGCGCCTGGGCCAGGCCGGCGCGTTGAATCATGCCCTTGGAACACTTGCCCAGTTTGGTTTCCTCACGACCCCAAAGTCCAGCCTGGCGAAGTACCTCCTCCACACGACGTTTGCGGTCCGCACCGGACATGCAAAACAGGCGTCCCGTGAAGTGGAGCAGCTCGCGGATGGTCAGGTATTCGTAAAAGTAGGGGTTTTCCGGCAAGAAGCCGAGGTTGCGGCGACTCTCCAGCGAGTCGGCATCCCGGCCCAGCAGGCGGATGCTGCCGCGATCGGGCCTGAGCAATCCCAGGATGCACTTGATGGTGGTGGTTTTGCCCGCGCCGTTGGGCCCCAGAAAACCGTAAATCTCTCCCGGCGCAACGGTCAGGTCAATGCCGCGCAACACCGGGATGCGCCGGGTACCGAAAGTCGACGGATACGACTTCTCCAATCCCCGTATCTCTAAGGCCGCCATCATCAGAACCGGATCAAGACAAATCTCAAAATAAATACCATGGTAACCAGAACCAGGATCCAATTCAAGTCGCGCCAGCGTCCGGACAATAGTTTGATGCCCGTATAGGACACAAAACCCAGCGCCAAGCCGTCGGCAATGCTGTAGGTCAGGGGAATGCCCACCAGGGTGAGGGCCGCGGGAATGGCCTCGGAGTGGTCATCCCATTTCACATGTATCATTTCGCGAAGCATCAAAACCGCCACCACAATCAGCACCGGAGCAGTCACGGGATAAAGAAACAGTCCATCCGCGGCGGAAAAAGCGACCCCTCCGCCCACCATGGCGACCAGGGGCGAGAAGAATACGGCCAGCAGGAACAACAGCCCCGCCACCACGGCGGACAGGCCCGTGCGGCTGCCCTCTTCAACCCCGGCCGCGCTCTCGATATAGGATGAAACCGTGGATGTGCCCAACGCCGCGCCGGCCACGGTACCCACCGCGTCCGCCATCAACGCCCGTGAAGCCCGGGGCAACTGGTTGTCCCGCAACAATCCGGCCCTTGAAGAGACACCGATTAGGGTGCCGATGGTATCAAAGAAATCCATGATAAAAAAAACGATCACCACCGGAATAACCTGGAAGGTGAACAGGCCCTTGAAAGTGAGTTTGAGAAAAGTGGGTTCAAGCGAGGGCGGGGCCGAGACCAAACCTTTCCATTGCACCACACCCATGAGGACGCCCACCAGCGTGGTGGCCAAAATGCCCCACAGGATGGCGCCTTTTACGCGACGCACCAGCAGCAGGGCAATCAGCAACAGCCCGATCACCGCCAACTGGGTGGCGGGCAGGGAAAAATCCCCCAGCTTCAAGGCTCCGGACGCGTACTCAAAACGCTGCAGACCGGACACCAGGTCGCCGTCGGCCGATGCCAGCGGCATCAAGGCGCTGTTGTTGCGCACAATGAGGCCCGCGTCCACCAGCCCGATGAACCCGATCAACAAGCCGATTCCGGCGGCAATGGCATGTTTGAGTGAAGCCGGAACGGCGTTGATGAACTTCTCTCGTACCCGCAACAGGGTCAACAACACGAACAGCGCCCCGGAGATAAACACCATCCCCAGCGCCTGCTGCCAGGGAATGCCCAGCATCAGGACCACGGTAAAGGTGAAAAAGAAATTTTCCCCCATTCCGGGGGCCAGGGCGATGGGATAGTTGGCCATCACGCCCATGAGGATGGACGCCAGGGCCGCCGAGAGGCAGGTGGCCACCATGACGGCCCCGAAATCCATTCCCGCCTGGGACAGGATGGCGGGCTGTACAAACACGATGTAGGACATGGTGAGAAAAGTGACCACCCCGCCGGAAACTTCCCGGCGCAGGGTGGACCCGTTCTCTATGATTCGGAAAAACCGTTGCAGCCAGGTAATCATCTGTTTCGATTCTCCTCCGCCTTGATGTGTGCCTGAGCCGCGGCCAGGCGGGCGATGGGCACGCGGTATGGTGAGCAGGACACGTAATCCATGCCGGCCTGGAAGCAGAACTCAACCGAACTCGGTTCACCACCGTGCTCGCCGCAGATTCCCACTTTCAAGTCGGGACGACGGCTGCGACCCTTTTCAATGCCCATGCGCACAAGTTGGCCCACGCCTTCGCGGTCCAGCACCTGGAAGGGATCCTGCGGCAGGATGCCTTTTCCCACGTAATGGGGCAGGAACACGCCGGCGTCATCACGGGAGTAGCCGAAAGTCATCTGGGTCAGGTCATTGGTGCCGAAAGAAAAGAACTCCGCCGTATCCGCGATGCGGTCCGCCACAATACAGGCGCGGGGGATCTCGATCATGGTACCGATCTTGTATTCGACGCGGCGGCCTTCAGCAGCAAACACCTCTTCCACTTTTTTCTCGATCACGGGCTTCAGGAATTCAAATTCCTGGTAGGTTCCGGTCAGGGGAATCATGATCTCCGGTAACACCTTCACGCCTTCGCGATCAACCTTGACGGCCGCGCGAATGATCGCTTCGGCCTGCATCTCGGCGATTTCCGGAAAAGTAATGGCCAGGCGGCAGCCGCGATGACCCAGCATGGGGTTGAATTCATGCAAGCTCTCGGTCTTGCGTTTCAAGACATCGAAATCCACACCCACGATTTCGGCCAGTTCCCGCAGTTCATCGTCGCTGTGGGGCAGAAACTCATGCAAAGGAGGGTCGAGCAGGCGGATAGTGACGGGGAATCCGTCCATGGCCTTGAAAATGCCCGCGAAATCCTCTTCCTGCATGGGCAGGATCTTGGCCAGCGCCTTGCGGCGGCCCTCGGTATCTTCCGCCAGGATCATTTCACGCACGGCATCGATGCGGTCGCCTTCAAAAAACATGTGCTCGGTGCGACACAAACCGATACCTTCGGCGCCGAACGTGCGGGCCTGAAGGCTGTCCTTGGGAGTGTCGGCGTTGGTGCGGACCCCCATGGTCCGTTCCTTGTCAACCAGCTTCATGAAATCCTCAAAATCTCCGGAAATTTCCGGCTGAATCAGGGGAAGCGGCTCTGGAATCACCTCGCCGGTGCTGCCGTTGAGCGTAATCACGTCTCCCTCGCGGAAGGTGCGGCCCGAAATGGTGCAGGTGCCGTCGTTCTTGATGGCAAGGGCTCCGCATCCGGCCACGCAGCACTTGCCCATGCCACGCGCCACAACGGCGGCGTGGGAAGTCAAACCGCCGGTGGCGGTTAAAATGCCCTGCGCGGCGTCCATACCGCCGATGTCTTCCGGAGATGTCTCTTTGCGCACCAGGATGACTTTCTCGCCGGCCGCCGCCATTTCCTCGGCTTTTTCGGCGGTAAACACGATTTTGCCCACCGCGGCTCCCGGGGAAGCCGGCAGTCCCTTGCCGATGACTTCGTATTCCAACTTGGGATCGATGTTGGGGTGCAACAGCATGTCGAGTTCACGGGGTGAAATGCGCATCACTGCTTCACGATTGGGAATCAGGCCTTCCTTGACCATGTCGGCGGCGATCTTCACCGCGGCAAAAGCCGTGCGTTTGCCGTTGCGGGTCTGCAGGATAAACAGTTTCCCTTCCTGGATGGTGAATTCCATGTCCTGCATATCGCGATAATGCCGTTCCAACAGGTCTTTGTATTCGTCCAGTTGCCGGTAAATTTCAGGCTGCTGGTCTTTCAGGGCCTGCAACGGCTTGGGTGTGCGAATCCCCGCCACCACGTCCTCACCCTGGGCGTTCATCAGGTACTCACCGTAAAACACGTTCTCGCCGGTGGCCGCGTCGCGCGAGAACGCCACGCCGGTTCCGGACGTATTTCCCAGATTACCGTAAACCATTGCCTGCACGTTGACAGCAGTACCCCTCATACCGGCGATTTTATTGATGGCACGATACTTTCTGGCCCGTTCGTTGTTCCATGAGCCGAAGACCGCATCAATGGCCTTCCAGAGTTGTTCTTTGGGTTCCTGGGGAAAATCCTTCCCCGTCTCTTCCCTGACCAGCTTCTTGAACTCCCCGACAATGGTTTCCAGTTGCGCCGTGTCGAGTTCCACGTCCGTGGTCACGCCGGCATCGTTTTTACGGGCATCCAGGATTTCCTCAAAGCGATGGTGGGCGATTCCCAGCACCACGTCTCCGAACATCTGCACAAAACGGCGATAGGAATCCCAGGCAAAGCGCTCATTACCGGAGCGGGCAGCCAATCCCACAACCGAGCGGTCGTTGAGTCCCAGGTTCAGGACCGTATCCATCATACCGGGCATGGAGACGGCCGCGCCTGAGCGCACGGAAACAAGCAGGGGATCTTCCGCGTCCCCCAGTTTCTTCCCCATCAGCTTTTCCAGTTTTTCCAGCTGGGTTTCCACTTCTTCGCGCAAGCCCTCGGGATAGGTATTTTCATGTTGAGAAAACTCGGCGCACGCCTCCGTGGTGATGGTGAATCCGGGGGGAATGGGCAGCCCCAGGTTGCTCATCTCCGCCAGGTTGGCGCCTTTGCCGCCCAGCAGTTCCCTCATCTCTCTTTTGCCTTCCGTTTCTTGTTGTGAAAAGAAATAAACGAATTTTTTGGCCATTTATGCCTCCTTTTGGGATAGTTTTTCCAACACTTTCTGTTTGAAAAGCATTAATTCCAATGGTTTCTCTAAAAACACAATGCGTTGGGATTCCAGGAACCTGTGAATGTCCGCGCTGCCCGGATCCGCGCTGATCAGGATCAGGCGGTTTGCCATGTCGCGGTCATTCAGGGTGCGAAATATGTCCAGGCCGTTGACATCCGCCAGGTACAGATCGGCAATCACCAATTCATACTCCTGTTCCCCCAACCAGCGCAAGGCCCGGGTTCCGCTGGTCGTGGCATGGATGTCGAGGTTCCCCAACTCCTGCAGGATATCACGCATCAGTTCCAGCATGTACGCCTCATCATCCAGGATGAGTACCCGACCCTCCAATCGAGGTGGTTTGGCTGTCGGCTGCAAAGGCTCACCTTGAGACGCAATGGCTGGAGGAAACACGATGCAGATCTCGGTAAACTCTCCCCGCCGGCTCTCAACTCGTCGGGATGCCCCATGGCGCTGGAGCACATGATCACAGACGGCGAGACCCAATCCGTCGCCGTCGGCGAAACGGCAGAAGAAAGGAGACCATATCCGTTCAATGTCCTCGGCTGCAATCCCCACGCCGTTGTCGCGAACCGTGAATTCCGCAGCGCTTGAATCCAGTCTGCGGGTCCGTACCGTGACTTGAGAGGACGTGGTCTGCTTGCCTTCAACGGCCCGAATGGCGTTTTCCACCAATTCCCGGACCACGATCTCCAACTGGCCTTCGGCCATGGCGAAATCTTCCAAGGCAGCATCCAACTCCCAGGTGATCTTTATGTTGTGTTGCCGGGCGACTTCTTCCAGGCGGGGGCGGATTCGCCGGATAACGCGATTGAGGTTTCCCGCATGCAAGAATGAAGGCGGAGAATCGAAATGTTTGCACAGGCGGTTCAGCAACTGGGCCAGTGAATCCGCGCTTTGCTCGATCTTATCCAATCGCTTGCGGGCGTATTCGTCACGAACGCGGGTTTTCAGCATCTGGGCGTAGCCCATCAGCGGGGTCAACTTGTTTTTCAGCTTGTGAAACACTCCGGGAAGCACTTCCTGAAAAACAACGGCTTTCTCCAGAATCCGCGCAGCGTCTTTCATCCGGGTCAGGCGTTCATCCGCCAGGCGCAATTCCCGTTTCAACAAGTGGTTCTTGCTGGATTCGGAGCGACACTTTTCCTGCCAACCATACACACTCACGGCGCGACTCATGTGTGCAGCCAGGGATTCCAACTGGGCGGCCTGGGAAAGAGAAAAGTCAACTCCATCCCGGCGGGAGGCCACGATCCATCCGCCCGCTTTCCCCGGTCCCCGCACAGGCAAAAGCCAGGCCTTGCCTTTTGCCGGGAAAGTCTCTCCCGACAGGTCGATTCTGAGGATGCAGCCTGATGTGCCGTCCGGCTCCAGGCGCGGGATGCAGGGGGGAAGAGGGAGTGACCGCTCCGGATCCGGGCGCCACCATGACGACCCCGGATCATTGTTTTCGCCGTGCCATGCCAGTGCGCAAACCAGGCCCGGCAGATAATTGGAAGCGAAACGTAGCGCCCTGCCGGCACAATCCACCGCTGTTCCCGGCACATCCATCTGCCGCTGCAACCGCCTGAAAACCGGAATCGAGAAGCCGCCTTTGCCGTATTGCTCTAGTTGACGACGCAGGCGCTGAACCGCGGCGGGAATTCCGCATGGCCAACCTTTGGCGGGGGCAACCTCTTCCCAGTCCGCCCGGAACCGCCAGGGAAGGGCGGCAACCACTTCCAGGCAGTCCGCCGCATCCATTCCCGTGTCTGCCAGGGATCGGCCGATGGCGCTCGCCGCCGCATCCGCACCGCTAACCTCTTTAGAGATGATTTTTTGGGCGACACCATGCAATGCAACCGCCCGTTGCCATTCCGGCAAAGTCGCTGCTTCCGGGTTCCAGGCGGCAATCAACCTGGAAATCCGGTCACGGCCGGACTGCGAAGTGCGCGTCCCGGAAATTGTTTCGCCCAACCGCAACCACTCTTCCACTCCGGTCAACAGTCCGCACATTTCGGCTTCAACGCGGACACAACCAGAGATCGCTTCAGCGACACCGGCGGCTAATCCGCTCGTAAGCAATGCGGCATCAAGCACCTGGGCCCGCTTGCGTGGGGGAACCTTGTTCGGCAGTTCCCGCTCGAACCAGCGCGCCAGCGAAAGCCGGGCCGCCACCAGGAGCAACGGATCCGGACCCAGTGTCCGCAACAGTGATTCCACATCCGGATCGCCGCCGGGATCATGACCATGCCATCCGCAACGCAGGGCGCTTACAGCCAATTCGAAAAACCCGGATTCGCGGGATAACAGATCCCGAACCCATTCGCGGCGCTCGTGTTCCGGACGGACGGAGGCGTTGAGCAGAAAGGTCGCCCAGTCCGGTGGCGAAGCAATCCTGCGCTTGGCATTTCCTCTGGATGGATGCATGTTTTGCCTTTTCGTGTCGATCGCCGGGAGTCAAAAATTATAGCGGAATAGCGCGGGGAATGCAAACGCCGGAGAGTGTGATAACACGGGCGAATGCGCTTCCCAAATATCCATGGGTGTGATAGCATGAACGAAAAAGCAATGGAGAAATCGATCGACAAGGCGCGACAGCGCCCACCATTCATGCCATGAATCGACTCGAAGCCAAAGACCTGACAAAGGTGTACGACCATGTGGCCGTGGTCGATTCACTTAACCTGTGGGCGGCTGGCGGGGAAATCCTTGGGCTTCTCGGCCCCAACGGGGCCGGCAAAACCACCACATTCCTGATGCTGGCCGGGATTATTAAACCGGACAAAGGCGAAATCCGCTTAAACAACCAGGGCATTGACAGGGACCCGTCTTATATCCGGGCTGAAAAGGGATTGGTCTACCTGCCCCAGCAGCACTCGGTGTTTGTGAAAGCTTCGGTGTACAACAACCTGTACCAGATTTTGGAACTGCGTTTGACGGCACCGGATGCCCGTTGCCGAACGGAAGAGCTGCTGGCTGATTTCGGATTGGAATACGTCAAGAATTCCCGCGCACACCAATTATCCGGGGGGGAAAAGCGCCGTCTGGAAATCGCGCGCGCCATGATCATGAACCCGCGCTTTTTGTTTCTGGACGAACCGTTTACGGGGATTGATCCCATTACGATCTTGGATATCCAGAAATCCATCCTAAAGTTGCGGGACCGGGGAATCGGGGTCATCATTACGGATCACAATGTGAAAGACACATTCAACATTACCAGCCGTGTTTACGTGATCCACCGTGGCAAGATCCTGAGCAGTGGCCATCCCGCGGAAGTGGTCCAGGAAAAACTCACCCGCCAGCTCTTTTTGGGCCAGGAATTCGAATGGGGCAAAAATGCGCTCGAACATGCCGCGGCCCCGTTGTTCCGTGGCATCTCTAAACAATAAGTGCCGGGATCTACGCCACAAACCAGCCGTGAGTCATTCATAGCAACCGTCCGCCGCCATGTTATAGACTGGTTTATAAACCACCGCCCCGGCTAGTCCCTGTTCCCTCGGGGCGGAAGCGTGCCGCAGAAGGCGTATTCCGCAAGAGGGAGTTCATCTCGAATCATGGCAGTTGAATTGCTGCAAAACCGCTCGGCTGCTACCGAACAGGCAAAGATCATGACAGAGGAAAACGAGATTCAGTTCCGCCTGGACCCTCCGGCCCGCGGAAGTTTCGGCGGTCACGGCGAATGCCTGATCAAAGACATCAATTTTCAGAACCTGAGAATCGTTTCGGGATACTCGCCCCCCGTAGGCGGCAAAGCCGTTGTCTTTATTCCCGCACCCAACGGTAACACCCCGCTTGCGGTTGAGGTAATTGAATCCCGGGCTTGTTGCCCGGACAAGGAAACGGGCGATCATTTCAGGAACGGGCTGGTTTTTTCCATCCGCTGCAGGATTCGGGACCTGGATAGCGATGCCCGCAATTCAATTATCCACGTACTTGAGTCTCACTTCAGCAGCCTGCGGCCCGCTGCGGGCTGAAGCTCAGAGAATCCACTCCACCACGGAATACCACAGAACCAGGGTGACCATGGACAAGAGCGTTGTAACCGCGATCACGCCGTCAACCAACTCGCGGTCGGAGTCAAAGTAGAGGGTAAAGAACGGTGACATGGCGGCCGTCGGCATCACGGCCTCCATCAGGATCACCCGGCTGGTCAGGCTGTCTACCGGCAAAAAGCAGGCCACCAGCCGCCATGCGACCCATCCCAGGAAAAATCCGAACAGGAGGCGGTGGGTCGCCGCCATGGCAATGGTCTTCCAATGGCCGGTCTTCATGTTCAGGGTCAGCCCTAGTCCAACCGTAAACAGAATGAGCGGTATGGACATGGCGGCGAATGATTTCACCAGCTCAGCCAACGGCCCCGGCAGCGACAATCCCCCCAGATTGGCGACCACGCCCAGGATCGCGCCCACGATGGGGGCCGTCGCATTGATTAGGATCATGCGCCCCATAGAGAAAGTACTCCCACTGCTGCGATGATTCATGCGCAACAGAAAATAGAAACCCGCCAACAGAAATACCGGCCAGAAAATCATGGAGAAAAACACGGAACGAGTAAACGCGTCCGGACCGTAGAAGGAGTGCATCACCCCCCAGCCCAGGAATCCGTAGTTGCCCATAAACACGGCGATGAAATACGCGTTGCGCTGTTTTGCCGCGTTGAAAAACAGCCGGGCCACCCAGGCGCCGGTCAGCGCATAAAACAGGCTCAACAAAACAAATGCCGCCGTGGCCGGAAAAAATTGGGGAAAACTGTCCACGCGGGCGGAAAAAAGGTTTTGAAACACCAGGAAAGGCATGCAAATCCGTACCACGAAAATCCGCAGAACTTCGGCGCCGTTATCGGGAAGCAGGCGCAACTGCCGGCTCAACAGGCCCAAGGCCATGGGCAATACCAGCCGCAGCATCAGGGGAGAGATATCAGTCAACATGGACGCGCGGCCATTCTACTCCAAACAAGCCCACAAGGCAAACAGGGCGCGGGTTTGCGCCAAAAGAGGGAAAACCGGCGCAACGATTCATGAAAAGCCGAAGAACCTTTCGTCATCAAAAAGCGTTGGAAATATGCGGGGTTTGCACATGGTCGCGTTGCGATTCATTAATGGGTAGCGTACAATGACACACGTTATTCCCGCTGACCGCGGCTGGAACCGTCGCAGATGGAGTGGGTCAAATTCAGCGCCAAGGAGGGGTTATGAAACCATTTAGAACCTTTTTCGCCGTCTTGATCATTGCCTTGATCGCCGTTCCGTTGCTTTTCGGTATGACCTGGGCCGTCGGACTGACCCGGGCGGTGGTGTCTCCGGATTTCATTTCCGAGATGCCCGGCGAAATCATCCGCGAAACCCGCAACATCATGGACGAAATGGTGCGTTTGGGCAAAACCGACGATCCTTCCCTGGATGAGGAAACCCGGGCATGGTTGCAAGCCATGGCCGCCGTGGACCGTACGCCGGGAGAAGTACTGGACGAATCCGGTATTACCGGTTGGCTTGAAGTTGAATTGGATCAGGCCCTCAAACAGATCAGCGCCATCCTCAGGGGCGAGAGCGCCCCGGTGCCGGTGGAACTCAACATGACCCCCCTGAAAACGGCGCTTCAGAGCCCGGCCATGCGAACCTGGGTACAGGGTGTTTTTTCCAACCTGCCGGAATGCGGAGAAAGGGGAATCGCGGAATGGCGACGCTTTGTGGAATCTCCCCGCGGGAGGCATAACCTGCCGCCATGCCGTCCCGGAGCCGAGATCTCGTACAGCGTTGTGGCGGCGGCCCTGGACCGTGCCATAGCGGACATCCCGAACCGCGTGGAATTAATGGAAAGGGTCGATATCCACCCCAGGGGGGTGGACGTCGTACGTACGGTTTCTACAGTGACATTTGTGCTCTTTTTGATTCCGGCACTGGCCATATTGCTGGCATCATTGCTGGGCGCGGGTTCAAAGAGCGGTTTCTTCCGCTGGGCGGGCATTACCACCCTGATCGGTGGTGGTCTGGCCCTGACCTCCGCTATGGCGGCACGCAACGCCGCGGACTGGGGATCCTGGATTCCCCACTTCCAGTTCGGTGGCCACCAATACACACCGATGGAAAGCATGATGGTGGATCGCGCGGGCCGACTGTGGTCCGTAGTTGGAGACCACCTGGTGCAGCCGGTGATAGAAGTCGCAGGTGGTGTATGCGTGGTGGGCCTGCTGATTTTCGCCCTGTCCTACGTGTTTTATTCGCGGCCGCGGGCACAGTCCCAGCCGGCCCCATCTCAAGCTGAGCCTCCAGTTCCCAGGCCGGATGACGAAAAGACCCGGGCAAGCGAGTCTCTGCCGAAATGACGATCTGGACAGCGTTGCTGATCTGCTTGGGCATCAACGCCCTGGGTTTTGCCCTGGCCCTGGCCGGGGGTTCCGACCGCTACACGGACATCAGTTACGCCCTGACCTTCATGGCGGTTGCCTTCACCGGACTACTGATGAACCCATCTCCGGTATGGCACGCCATCCTGTTGACCACGATGGTTGCGCTCTGGGCGCTGCGCCTGGGCGGATATTTGTTGATCCGCATCCTGCGGACCGGTCGCGACGAGCGTTTTGACGGCCGTCGCGAACGGCCGGCATGGCTGGCGCGTTTCTGGGGCCTCCAGGCGATCAGCGTATGGGTGATCTCCATGCCCCTGGTCCTGGCCCTGGGCGCCGCCTCAACCGCGAGTCCCCCGTTCTGGATTTGGGCCGGCGTGGCTGTCTGGGCCGCCGGCCTGGCAATTGAAACCGCGAGTGACTGGCAGAAATTCCGCTTTCGCAACCGGGCTGAGAACCGGGGCACTTTCATCCGTTCCGGATTATGGAAATATTCCCGGCACCCCAATTACTTCGGCGAGATGCTGGTCTGGTGGGGAATATGGCTGACCGCCCTGCCGCGGCTGAGCGGCTGGCGGCATTTGGCGGTGGTGGGACCCTTGTTTATCACGTTGCTGCTGTTGTTTTTCAGTGGAATTCCCATACTGGAGAAGAAAGCGAAAGAAAAATACGGCAACGATCCGTCGTGGCAAGCCTATATGAGCAGAACAAACAAACTCATCCCCTGGTTTCCCAGACGCAAGGATTAGCAGCGTCTCGGCGAGGAGCTGGCGGCAATTGACGAGGGGCTAGAGGCAATTGGCGAGGGGCCAGGGGCGGGGACCTGAATCGAATACCCATAGGGCACAAGAGTGAAAAGGTTGAAAGGGGAAAGATTTAAAGAGCAACAAGAGTCTTTCCTTTCGACTTTAGACTTTAGACTTTAGACTTAGTACCGCCTGGAACACGCCCTCCGGACTGCGCTTGAACAGGCGCTGGAATACGGAGTCGTAATCGCGTCCCCCAAGGATTTCCGGGGGAACCCGGTCGGCATGAAAACCGCATTCAGGGGCCAGGGCCATGACATCGTTGAAGTATTCTTCCTGGTCGGTCTTGAACCACAGCAATGCACCGGGACGGCAGCGTGATGCCGCCAGATGCAGAAATTCCCGGTTCAGGAAGCGGTGTTTGCGATGCTTTTCCCGCGGCCATGGGTCGGGGAAAAACACGCTGATTCCCGCCAGCGACCCGGCGGGCAGGGTATTCAAAAACATTCCGGCATCGCAGAGTACGATACGGGCATTCGTAATACCCATCCGTTCCAGGCGACGGCCGCTCTTGACCACGCGTTTGTAACGGATATCCACCCCCAGAAAATTGACATCCGGAACGTTGACGGCCATATCGGCAAGGGTTTCGCCGAAGTAGCAGCCTACATCCGCCCATACCGCCCTTTGCGGGTCGGCGAACATCCCGGGAAATCCTTTCTCCAGTTCGGGCGCGGTCAGGATGAGGTCCCGCATGTCACAGGCCTCACGGAGATAGGGATTGGATTCATTCAAGGGGAGTTTTAACCCGGCCCGCAGGCGGATCAGTATTTCTCCGGCCCGGTTGCTGCGCCCCATGAGCCGGAGGGGCCGTGTCTGCATCAGCGCTTTGCGGCGGGAATACGCGGGTAGTAGCCCTTGACCACGGAGAGCAGGCGCGAGTAGGTGGCCTGCATGCGATCGCGGAGTTTCCAGTCAAAACCGGAACCCTCCGCCGGCTTCCCTTTCAAGGCGGCGTAATCGAGCACCCCGTCTCCCTCACTGTCACTCAGCACGTATTTGCGGCCCGCCGGCGTCTCGACGGTCATGTCGATGGCATGGCGCGGGGCGTTGCCCAGCAGGGATTCAATACGGGGATCACGGGCGATGGCCCGTTCCGCGGTCTGGTAGTTTACCCTGGCCCAATACCCATCCTCGTTCAGATCCAGGCTGTAGGTATCGTAAAACCAGTCCGGGCTCACGGATGCGACGCCATCGCTTGCTTGATTCTTACGTCTATACTCGGCATAACTCATGTATTTGCGGGTCAGCCGGCCGAAATGCCGCAACACCACGTGGGCGCGGTGGATTCCGGGATCGGGGGATACTTTCGGTGGGGGCGGGGCTTCGGGTACGGCTACGGGTTCCGGTTCCGTCTTAACGGTTTCCGGGCCGCCGCAGGCAACCAGAATCAAAGCGATCATTGGCAACAGAACAGTGAGAAATCGTTTCACGGCTTTTTCTCCTCGGAAACGCCGCGTTCCCCGGACAAAGGGGCGGCAAACGAGGACTATACATGATTTTTCAACCGCTGTAAACCAGCCCCCCCTGGCGGTAAACCGTAGAAAGGGAACTCAACTGAAGTGGATGCGATGGATGCGGACGCGAATGGCGGCGACGACCTCTTCCAGCCAGGGAGTAGGCAAAGATGCCGCGCTCAAAATCTGTTCCGCGTCCTCGCGGGCATTAATGAACACCTGGTGGTCCCGGGCGGGATCACCGAAACGGAAATCCAGATATCCCGCCTGGCGTTGACCGGCTATTTCGCCTCCGCCACGCATTTCCAGGTCTTTTTCAGCCAGACGAAACCCGTCCTGTTCCCGCGCCATGATCTCCAGGCGTTGCCGCCCCCGTTCCGAAGCCGTGTCAGAGCGAATCAGGTAACATTGGCCCGGACTCGGTCCCCGCCCCACTCGACCCCGCAGTTGATGCAGTTGGGCCAGGCCGAAACGATCCGCGTTTTCGATTACCATGATGGTAGCCTCGGGCACATCGATTCCCAGTTCCACAACCGTTGTCGCGATCAAAACCCGCAAACGGCCACAGCGAAAATCCCCGAGCAAGCGCTCCCGCTCTAAAGACGGGGTCTCGCCGGACAGCACCGCGGTACCGAATGTTTTCAGCCGTTTCTCTATTTCCCGTCCTTCAATCTCAAGGCAGGCTGTTTCCGGTGAGGGTTCTGCGGGCCGGATGCGAGGCAGAACCACAAAAACGCGCTCCGAAACCCCGGTTGTTCCTGAAACTTGCCCAAGTCGGTCAGCCAACCAATCATAAAATGCATCCCGGCGGCGGACATCCAGAACCCGGGTAACCACGCTCCCCCTACCGTGGGGACGGTCCCGGATGGAGGAGACCGCAAGATCGTGGAACAGTGCCAGCATCAGGGTACGGGGAATGGGAGTGGCCGTGGTCACCAGAAGGTCCGCCCCCCGGCTCTTGCCGTACAGCGCAGCACGCTGGGACACGCCGAAACGCTGCTGTTCATCGATAACCACCATGGCCAGGCGCGGAAAAGTCAAGCGCTGGTTCAACAATGCATGGGTACCGAAAAGCACCAGCGGCTCTTTGTCTTGAATGCGCGCCTCAATTCGGCGGCGTTCAGCCGCGCAAGTGGCCCCGGTCAACAAATACACCGCGGCCTGCCCAAACACCCGCCGTGCCCGCTCCGCATGCTGGTGCGCCAGCATTTCCGTGGGCGCCAGGAAAGCGGCCTGATACCCGCTTTGTGCAGCCAGCAGCAAAGCTCCGAACGCCACCGCGGTTTTGCCGCTGCCCACATCCCCTTGCACCAATCGCTGCATGGCCGTGCTTTTCCCGATATCCGTCAGGATCTCTTTTATCGCAAGTGCCTGGCCGTTTGTCAGGGTGAATCCCAGGCGGTTTTCCAGCTCTTTCCGCAGGTCAATCTGGCGCGAGTAGGAAAAACGCCGCGGAATGTCGCCCAGCAATCGGCGCACCAACCGCAACTCCAAGTGAAACGCCAGGAACTCCGTGTAACGAAAGCGGTCCAGAAAAGGTTGAAGTGAATCGTTTGCGCCTTGATCGGCGAAGTGAATGCGCTCCAGACTGCGGCGCAATCCCGGCAGGGAACGCTTCTTTAGAATCCAGTCCGGCAGGATTTCCGCAGGCCATTCCACTGAAGCCAGCGCCGACTGGATCAAGCGGCTCAGCCGGCCCCGTGAAATGCCGCCGGTTTCCCGGTAAACCGGGATCATGCTTTGCGGCGGCTCAAAAAAAATCCTGGGCGCCGGCATTACCACAATACCTCCCGAAACGTTCACACGACCGAATACCCAGATTTGTCGGTTTTTCACGAGTTGCCGAGACAGCCAGGGCTGGTTGAAAACCAGGGCCCGAACCGGGCCATAAGACGTGGAAAGGTCCAGGCGAATGGTGGTAAGCCGGCGGCGGAAATTGCGGGAAGAGGAGAAAGAAACCACCCGGGCGGCATACAGGCCCGGCCGGTCCGCGATGAAGCGTTGCGCTAGCCGGCGGCAATCCAGGTAGTCAACGGGAAACTGGAGCAACAATTCCTCTACGGTATGGATACCCGCGGCGACAAGGGCGGCGGCATAAGTCGGCCCCACTCCTTTCAACCTGGAGATTGGGTCTTGCAGTTTCAGCAACAAACTACAAATTAAAAGAAGAGGGTGATACGCCCACTTTCAACAGCGACTTTCTTTAGGCCCGGCAACAAGGTGAACCAGTCAAAAATAGACTGTTTGATGTCGACGCCGGCCTGGGCGGAGGAAAACGCCTCATCCAGCACTTCCGGGGCGAAACGAGTCCCATTGATGCGGATGTCGCTGAAAATGTAGCGCATGCGCTGGTTCTTTGATTCCAGGCGGCCGGAAAAACGGACCTCGAAATCGCGAAGGAAGGATGGCAGGCGCTCGTATTCCTCTCCCTCCAGTTTTACGGCCATGCTCCCGGAGACAGTGTTGTTGTTTTCCAGGACCAGGTCCACAAACTCGACCTCGGGCGCGTATTTGGGAAGATAAATGAGATTCAAGTAGGCGTTGAGTTCCGTTTGCGTAAACTCTACGGAGCGCAACACCACACGTTCACGGGAATCCTGGGCGATCCGCGTCAGCAAGCGGTCCATTTTTTGGGCATCCTCCATGGAATGGGAAGAGTACAGGCCCCAGGCCGCCACCAGGATAATCACCAGAGATATAGAGATTGTTTTTGTCATTTTATCCTCACCCGCCGCCCCTGCAAATGGAGAACTCCGGCAAAAAACAAGCGTACGGCGCGGGGAAACAGTTGGTGTTCCATTTCCAGGATGCGCCGGCTCAGGGAATCCTCGTTGTCACTATCACACACCTCGACACACTCCTGCAACACGATGGGCCCGGTGTCCATGCCTCGATCCACGAAATGCACGGTACACCCGGAACACTTCACCCCGTACTCCAGGGCCCGGCGCTGGGCGTTCAGCCCCGGAAAAGCGGGCAGCAATGCCGGGTGGATGTTGAGGATGCGACCGCCGTAAGCATCTACGACCCGCCGCCCCAGGATACGCATGAAACCGGCCAGACATACCAAGTCTACTTTTCGGGCCTCTAACTCTTTTACGAGTTGAAGGCTGAATGCCGGGCGGCCGCAGAATAACTCTGGATCCAGAAAAACCGTTTCCAGGCCGTGTTCCCGGGCGCGCCGCAACCCCGGCGCATCCCGGTTGTCTGAAACCACCAGCACCACGCGGTAACCCGAGTCCGATGCCAGCGAGTCCCGGTACAAAGCGTTGAAATTGCTGCCCCGTCCGGAAAGCAGCACGGCGACACGGCCGACTTTTTTTTCGTGCATGATCAACTACAACAGCGGGATGGAAATCACGAAGACAAGAAGAAATGCCGAAGGGGGGACTCGAACCCCCACAGGATTGCTCCCACAAGTACCTGAAACTTGCGTGTCTACCAATTCCACCACTTCGGCATCCAATTCTATATAGGTGATCAGCGGGGATTTGTCAAGTGGCAAAACCCGGATCCGGGCCGTTCTTTTCCCCCTCCAGCAACTGCTCGACAACATCCGCTTCCAGGCCGAGCCGCAGTTGATTTTCGGCATCGATAAACCCCTGGTTGATTCTTATCAGGGCCTCTTCCAGTCGCCGCCGCAAGTGGGTGGACAACGGCGCATCCCGCATCTCCCGCAGCACCTGTACCGTCATACGAAAATAGCGGATGATCTCCCCCTCGTCGTGCTCCGACTGTCGGACCAGTTTTTCAAAGGAGGGCTCGCGCATCCAGTTCAATAGTGGCGTGGTCAAATCGAACGCGAAGCGTTTGCTGGGCTCCGGGACGCCCAGTCGGCGTTCCGCCAGGTGTACCGGGACCAGGAGTCCGTATATTTCACTACGCAAGCGGCGGAACTCTCCGGGCACCGGGACCCGCCGGGTGCCGGGACGGGGTTCAAACACCACGGCCAGGCACACGACAGCCAGTTGCTCTACGGAGAGGCGCTCCAGAATGCCTGCGGCGTACAATTGCGACAAACTCATTTCGTAACCGTACATGCGCCGCGCGAAGTGGCCCCTGGAAGTGAGGCGGCCGTCTTGAATGCACCCAAGCTCGACCATCACTTTCAGCCGCGCCTCCATCAGCTTGATCTGGCGACTGGAAGATCGGCCCTTGTGCGAAAAACAATGAAAAGAGCGCCGGTAGATATCGACATAGGCTTCGCCGTGAACCTGGTAGAGGTTCAGGATGGTGGCGTACGAAGTGTTGAGGCGGCTCTTTACCGGCTCCGGCCCATCGCGAAAAAGCCTGTCAAGGTCATGGGGTTGGATCTCATCCGGGGAAAGGCGACAATAAACAAACCCCTCCCGGTCAATTCCCCGTCGCCCGGAGCGGCCGGCCATCTGAGAAAAATCACGATTCTTGAGGGTGCGAAAAAAGCGCCCGTAACGCTTGCGCACTTCGTCGATTACAACCGTTCGCGCCGGCATGTTGATCCCCAGGGCAAATGTCTCCGTGGTAAAGATCATGCGGATGCTGCGATCGGAAAAAAGTCGTTCCACCACTTCTTTCAGCATGGGATGCAAACCGGCATGGTGGTAGGCAACTCCCGTGGCCACCAATTGACGCATATCCGCCGCGCGTTCCGTACTCGTGATGCCGAAACGTTCACACAGCAAGTCGTATCGGTCCAGTATGTCATTGTCCCGACCGGTTTCCCGGGGAATCATCCGGCGCGCCAGATCCGCCAGCCATTCACAACGCTTGCGGCTGAAAGAAAAGTAGATCATGGGAATGCGTTCGGTTTCCATGAGGTGAAGCAATAGCGGTTCAGGGCGACCGGATCCGGCGAAACGGGATGAGGTGCGGGAATGGCCACCGCGGCGGCTCGTACGCTGAGTCCAGCGGCGCACCCGTTCCAGACTGTCCGTAATCTCTCCCCGCACCTGGAAAAGGAGGCGCTGGGGAACGGGACGGTGATCTTCGCGAATGACCTGCACCGGAGAAGCAAAGATGTTTCGCATCCACGCGGCCAGCGCATCGATGTTGGGAATGGTTGCCGACAGTCCCAACAACTGCATGTGAGAAGGTTTTAAAATCAGAGACTCTTCCCAGACGGTTCCACGCTCGGGATCATCCAGGTAATGGATCTCATCATAGATAATCCACGAGTACTCATTGAAACCGCCGCGCTGCTCCAGCAGCCGGTTGCGGTAGATCTCGGTAGTCATGATGATCAGGGGTGCATTGGGCTGGATACTTACATCACCGGTGACGATTCCTACGCGGTTGGGGAAAAGAACCTGGAATTCCCTGAACTTCTGGTTGGAAAGTGCCTTGATGGGCGCGGTATAGATCACGTTGCGCCCCCGGTTCAGGCAACGGGCCATGACGTATTCCGCAATCAGGGTTTTTCCCGCTCCGGTGGGGGCGCTGACCAGAACCGAATGACCCGCCTCCACCGCGTCAATGGCGCGCTGTTGAAACGCATCCAGTTTGAAATCGTATCGCGAAAGGAAAACGGATTGTTCCACTAGGCTTTACCTGAAACCTCTACCGCCAATTGCCCGCAGGCGGATTGAATATCTTTTCCCCGAGAGCGCCTGACGGTCACGGACAGCCCTGCATCAACCAGAACCCGCAGAAATGCGTTCTCTTCCATGAGCGCAGGCGCAGAAAAGGAACACCCGGGTACGGGATTCAGCGGAATCAAGTTGACTTTCCCGCGAATGGTCCGCAGGCGTGCGGCCAGGAGACGGGCCTGGGCCCGCGATGCGTTGACCCCGCGAATGAGGACGTATTCAAAAGTCACTGGATAATGACGCGGACGGGCAAAATAATCCAGTAATTCGCCAATGGAATGGAGGGATGCCGCCTTGGGCATTAAGCGCTTCCGAACGGCATCATCGGCGGCATGAAGCGACAGGCTGATCTTTACCCGGGGAAACCGCTGCTCCAGCTCGGCAAGGGGTGTGAGCAATCCCACCGTGGACAGGGTGATGTGGCGGGAAGGGATGCGCATACCCGGGTCTGCGGTCATTACGGCCAGGGCACCCATGACGGCCTGCGGATTCAGCAGCGGCTCACCCATCCCCATCAAGACGATATTGAACCTTTCATCGGCCTCGAGCTGGAAACCCAGTAACACCAGCACCTGGGCCAGGATCTCACCCATGCTCAAGCTGCGATGAAACCCCATGGCCCCGGTGGCGCAGAAAGAGCATCCCATGGCGCATCCCACCTGGGTGGAAATGCAAAGCGTGGAACGCCCCGTACCGGGGATCCAGACCGCCTCCACGCCTTTGCCGTCATGCAGTCGCAGCAGCACTTTGCGGGCGCCCGAGCCGTCCCGGGATTCATTCTCCACTAGCGGCAATGACGTAAAAAACGTTTCGTCCAGAACCTTTCGATGCGCGCGGGAGATATTGGTCCAGTTGCTGATATCCGGCTCACGCCGCTGGTAGAGCCAGTGGAACACCTGGCTTGCCGCGTATGCGGGCATTCCCATGGCAACCAGGTGCTTTTCCAGGGAAACCGGATTCAGATCGTACAACCAGCCGCCGGGGAATGGCGCCTTTTCACCGGCGCTCATTTTTTTTCATCTGTATCCGTCACTTGCGCAACCAGGCGAAAACCCGCCATTCCCCGGGGCATCATGGCCACGAGCAGGTCATGCTTCCCGGCTTGTGTGGCTCCCGCGGCCAACAGACCTTCCGCCTCTTTCACCGAACCGTTCCCTTGGATGCGCACCACCTGTTGCACCATTTTTTTTATGCTGACCTGCATTCTGCGCGAATCAAGGATCAAGCGGCAGCTTTTCAAGTCCAGACGGATGCCTCCATCAGCAATCAGTTGGCTCAAGAGCGCGCGCAAAGCTTTCATTTGTCCACCACGGCCATGAAGTGCGCGATCCAACAGGAACATTACATATGTGGCTGTGATTTTCTGGGTGGATATGCCAAACCCGCTCAGGGTTCCGGCCAGGCGCAACCCAGCCAGAAACGCCAAGCCATCCGCCTTAATGGTTTCGAGCAGATGCGCGTTCTCGCCCAGTTGGCTTGCCACCGAAACCATTCCTTCCCCGGTGTCATTCTCAACAGCCACGGTCCCCAATCCATGGGCCACCCGGTGCATGGCCACCAGCCATTCAAGGGCTTTGACGTCCACGTGCCGGCTCCAGGCAGCGGACAAAACCCCCGCGGCTGATTTCTTTAGGTGATCCCGTCCATACGCAACAACCAAGTTGCGAAAAACCGCCACCATGCCGGAACCATCCCTACAGGGGATCCAGGCACTCAACGATTCCGCGTGAGAGGCGGCCACCAAATCGACCAAACGAACCGCAGGCAAGGCCGCCATGTCTGCGGAAACCCCGGGCAGCTTCTCAGGAAGATCGGGCCGCAGGCGCGCCGGTTCTTCCAGGTAAGGGGTTAGCCATACTTCCCCAGGCGGCAAGGGAAGGCAGAGAAAGGCTCTGGTTGAAGAATGCTCGTTTCCCAACAAGAGGACAAAGAACGGATTCGTCCCCGTCACATTGGCTCCGGGGTTCACTACCGTTACACTTGAATCCGACTCCAGGAGGTGCGCCGCCGTTTTCAGGTCCGCGGCCAGGGAAGATACCGGCATTTCCCCGGCGGCCCGGTGCAAAGCCGCGGCCGCTTCGGCGGCTTGGTTCATAGCCAGGTAACGGCAAGCGGCTTCCACATTGGAAAGCACCCGGCCACTTAAAACGGATTCGGGAACAGCGGCCTTTACAATCAGCGGGCAATCTTCTACTGCCGGCACATGGTTGACCAGGCAGATAAGCCAAGCAACCATAAAAAATATGATCCCTCTTATTCGTCGCATTGTCGATAATATGCAGATGACCGATAATAGGCCACAAGGTCGGAAATAAACACCTTGAACCCGGCAGCCGCGGGGATTGACACCATCAGGCCCCAGAAGCCGAACAACTGGCCAAAAACAATGATGGACATCAGCACGAAAACAAAATGCAGTCCAACCTCGTGTCCCACGATTTTGGGATAAAAGTACCAGTTTTCAAACCCTTTGACCAGGGCGAACACCAGGATTACCAGCAACAGTTTTTCCACGTCCTGGAAATGAGCGAAGCCGATCACGATCGAGATAATTAGCCCCAGGATCGTTCCGACGTAGGGAATGATATCACCGATGCCCGCGAAAGTGCCGATGAGGATGGCGAAAGGCAGCCCGACCAGGCTGAGGCCGGTGGAATACAAAACCACCAGAATCAACACCACAATGGCTTGACCTCGGATAAAAGAGGAGAGAATGCGGTTCAGTTCCCCCAGTTTCGCCGTCACCTTTTGACGGGAACGTACCGGAACCAAATTCATGACGCCGCAACGGATCTGGTTGTAGTCTTTAATGATGTAATAGGAAAAGAGGGGGATAAACACCAGGTACACCAACATGGTCAGGAAGTTGTATAAACTGGAAAAAATGCCGCCGAGGATCTTTGTCAGATCCGTCAGCATCAGGCTGATCATGCGTTCAATGCGTTCCATAATGTCGATGGATCCCAGATACTCGGGAAAGTTCTTGGTCAGGTAGTTACTCAACACCTGGGCCTTTTGTGAAAACACCTGCAAAAGCTGGGGCAGGCGGGTTGCGGCTCGTTCCGCCTGGTTGATCACGTATGGAAGCAGGTTGATGATGAGAAAAACCAGGATCACAACCAGCAACACCATCAGGATGGAAGCGATCAGTGGCCGGCTGAGCGGAGTGCGGGACTCCAGGAATTGCACCAGGGGATTAAACAGATACGCGATCACCAAAGAAAAGAAAAGCGGAACCGCCAACAACGTCAGGTGCTCCAAAGAGAAAACCACGGCCAGGATCACCAACGTGTACGCCACCAGGGCCACCAGAGGCGGCGGCACTTTGTGTTTGCGCAATATGTTGTTCACATTTCCCCCTCAGGGTCACATTCGCTCTGTTAGCGGCAAGCTTAAGTGTACTTTCATTCCCCCTTGGAATCAAGTCATGACGGCTCAGGCAGGTTTTGACTTTTCAATATGTCTCAACTATAATTTTCCAGGAGGAAAAGGTGCAGATCCTGGAAGCATTCAAACAATACAATCAGAAGGAATTGACCGCCTTTCCCCAGCCCGTGTTCTCCAACCTGTACAAGCGCGTGTTGGCGAATTGCTATTATGAATTCCATCTCCGGGGGGAGAACCACCTGTTTTCTCCCCTCTACTCGCGGTTGCGGGGCGAAGTCGTGCCGGCATTGGATGAATTCGTTTCCCACAACGGGGACTTCTTAAATTCCCTGCGCCGGTTTATCCTCGTTTCACTGTTTGTTTATTCAGCCCTGATCGAAGAAAACGCTTATATCCTGAACAATCCCCAGAGCATCATGATCTGTCGCATGATGCATCAAAAAGAGCAGCGTTTCGAAGTCAAATTCTACAGCCACTACCAGGACGAACTCATAGACACATACAACGACAAGATCTACCTGGGCCGCGATTTTCTTAACTTAAGCAAATTCGACCGTCGATTTCTGGGGTTAAAGAAGTACTTTCTCTCCCTGGTCGAGCAGAACCAGAAAATGCAGGAACGGGCCAAGCACAAACTCCGCTATTTTGAGGAATACAAAAAACCCTACTTGGATGAAATCGACTACCTGACCGGGGACACGGTCACCGATGCCATGGAACGCATGCAACTGATTCCCGAAACCGGCCTCAAGGCGATCTCCAAGGTCAAGGCCGTAGACACCCTGGACCATATCCTCTACATCCAGAACCTTTTGCTTGAGTTGAGGGATTTTTCGCGTGAATTCGATAACCGCCTGCGCTCACGCGATGAAACCAGTTTCGTCAAGTACCTCACCAAATTCACCAAGGATCTGAACGACGGCATCCAGTACCTGCGCAAACTCTCCACCCTGTTGCACTTGAAAATTTCCAATTACGCCATTGACTGACCGCGCCCGCGCCGGATTGCCCCCAACCGCTTTGCCTTTGCAGGAAACCGGAAAGCGCATTCTGGCCGCCATGACGGCGGCGGTTGATCCGGAACAGCTGATCCACCGGGCCGTAAAACGAAGAGGCGACCGCTTGTGCATCAATGCCGGCGGCGTCCATTTGCCCGACTATTGCCAGGTGCATTGCCTGGGGGCCGGCAAGGCCGCGGCCGCCATGTACAGGGGGCTGTTGCCCATGATTCGTGACCGACTGGCGGGAGGAATCCTGGTTGCTCCCGCCGGCGCTCCTGATATTCCCGGTCCGGTCTTTCTGCTGGCCGGGGACCATCCCATTCCGGGGCGTCGCAGCCTGGCACGGGTTATACGCAGGTTTCAGAACTCCCGCGCGCCCCGGGCATGGGTGTTCGGTGGAGAAACCACGGCGCATGTCAAGGGCAACGGCAGGGGCGGGCGCAACCAGGAACTGGCTCTGCGCCTGTTGACTGAAGTGCGGGACCTGCCCGGGCCATGGTACGCGGCCTGCATGGGATCTGACGGCATCGACGGCAATTCTCCGGCCGCCGGGGCCTGGATCAGTCATGAATCGGCACGCCTTCTCGTCGCTCAAAAAAGAAAGCTGGACCTCGCGTTGCGACAGAATGATTCCTACCGCTTTTTCCGCCGCTTTGGCGGCCTGATCCAAACCGGACCCACGGGCACCAATGTCATGGATCTGGGCGTGATCCTGATCGCGCCCGGTCGATTGCGGTCACGGAATCCCGAAAGGGTGAGATAAGCGACAGTTTTCTTTCACTCTGAAAGAAAACGGGAAAGGCGATAAGCGCCTCGTCAAAGGTCGCATTGCGTTTTTCAGTGTTTTCCGCTTTTTCCGTGAACTAATCTACGAGACTTGCCTGGGTTGCCAGATTTGGCTAGTCCAGCGGGCGCATCTTTTTGCGGGACTCGCGGGACGCGTCGATTTTTGGATCGCCTCGGTAATAAAGGCGACCGTGACTGGTCAGCCGGGCATTGAGGGTTTTTTCCGCCCAGACCCGGACGGTGCCATGACTGCTGTTGCGAACCCGGCAGTGATCGCAAGGCAATTGTCCGGCCAGATAATCCCCATGGCTGGTCATGGAGACATCCTGTTCCCTGACCTTGCCCGACTGCAGGCGCACCCGGCCATGACTGGTCAACCGTGCCACAATGCCGTCGGAAATCAACTCCCCTATGGTTACATCGCCGTGGCTTGTCAGGTTCAAGGTGAAATCATCGGTTTCCACCCTGTCGATGCGGATGTCCCCGTGACTGGAGAGACGGACCGCCGCACCGGGCCCGCTGAGTTCCGGCAGTTGCGCATCGCCGTGACTGGTGAGTTCCAGTCGGTTCAACTGTCCTTGGCGGACCGTCAAGAGGTAACGCACACCCCGGCGTGAAGACCACCCGCCGCGCAGATCCGGATTGTTCCCGATCAACAACGTGTCGTTGGATACCCGGGTAATGATATGAGGCAATATGTTGTCGTCTCCTTCGACGGTCAGTTCCACCCGGTCTCCCAGGGAAACGATAAGATCTCCATGATTGGTCAGGCGCACCCCCTTGAAATCGGAAGAGATCCGGCGCACATCCGTGATGACGCGCCCCGAACCCCGCAATGATTCAAAACATCCCTGCAGGCTGAAAGCCGTCACCAGCAGCGGGATCAATATCCACAAGCGATTCTTTATGTCCTCCTCCTTAATGAACAGGCGTATACAGGAGAAACGAAGCAGAAGCCCGCAAGGTTCCCGGCTCGACCGCAAAACCCGGCGCAAAAAGGCAGCGGCTTGATTTGCCACCATATCCGCCGTACAATCTCTGGTGCGAGTCCCTGCTGAGTAACGATCCGGGGCGGAGCAACCACTTGCACGGGAGGCGCCCTTGCAGGGGGATAGAGATGTTTCAACGGGTACCCTGCGTTGAAACGCGGTCAATGAGGAGGGGTTGATGCCTGCAAGAATCCGCTTGGCGATCCTGGCATTGGTAGCAGCCGCCTGGGCGTTGGGCTGCGGCTGGTCAAATCAACCCCGGAACGTGGTGCTTGTCGTATCCGACGCACTGCGCATGGACATGCTGGGCTGTTACGGCGGGTCGGCACACACACCTCATATCGACCGCCTTGCCCGCGAAGGAACTTTATTTGAAAACGCATACAGCACGGCGCCAACCACCATGCCATCAGCGGTTTCGATGTTAACTGGGTGTTACTCCCGTACATTTACTTTTGACAATCGAACGGTCTACCTGGATTTCTTGAACAAGCGGGTACCCAGCGCGTTTTTTCGGGTTGGAGACGGGGTACGCATGCCGGCTGAGGCCATGGCCGACCGTGGGATCGACACCCGGGTGTCGATGGAAAACGGACTGGTCCGTGTCTGCAACCTGTTGCAGGGGTTCTCGCGGTTACCCGAGAAAAAACAGTTGCCGGAGGCACGGTGCCGGGAGATCGAGAAAAAACTCGATTTTCACCAGGAAAGCGAGGCTTATGAAGCCATGTACGGCACCCTGGATTACTTGCTGCACACGAATCCCAAGCAACCATTTTTCCTGTTCAAGTGGATTTTCGACCCCCACTCCCCCTATGACCCGCCGGCGCGTTTTCGCGCAGCGGTGGACGCCGGCGCCGGCAATCTGCCACAACCCTGGACGTTTTATTCTGATTTTAAAAACGCCGGCCTGCGCGCCAAGCTGGATAACAACCGCATGAGCAACGCGGAACAAAACTACGTCAATGCCCTGTACCGCGCCGAAGTGGAGTCCGTGGACCATCGCGTGGGCGCGATTCTCAAAGCCCTTGATGCCGGCGGGCAGCGCAACCGAACCCTGGTGGTGTTTACAGCCGATCACGGCGAATGCCTGGGAGACTACGGTATGTACGGCCACGGCCGCGCGGTGCATCCGCCGTTGGTACGCGTTCCCCTGATCTATTCCGGTCCCGGCATTCCCAAAAGCCGACGTGTTGCAACCGTGATCTCTCACCTGGATTTGACCCCGACCCTGGTGGAATTGCTCAAAGTTCATGACACATCGTTCATGCAGGGTGTCAGTTACGCCGGGATTTTTCGAGGGAATCATCTGCCGGACCGCGAAGTCTATTTTGACTATTTTTCAAATGTGCTGAACGCGTGGACCGGTGTAGACGGCCTGCTCAGCGAAGGATTCCAGTTGGTGGTGGACCGCAGGCAGGGTGAGCCCGAATTTCACTTGTTCGATTTTTCCCTGGATCCCGCGGCCGCAAAAGACGTGGCCGCTGCCAATGCCGCTATCGTGCGCCGCCTGTTCGCGCGGCTGCAGGTGATCCGACGCGGAAACAGATCATTACTGCTGGAACACGCCGGCCTGGTACGGGGTGACCTGGATCCAGCAAAGGAACGCGAAAAAGCCCGAAAACTGCTGAAATCGCTGGGGTATTTGTAACCAGAGTTGAAAAGTTGGGTTCTATTACGTTTCGTGTGGGTAAATCCGCATAGATGATGAGCGAGAAATTGTTGTGATGAGTACCCAGAGGGCATACATACCCGCAGGGCATAAAGCATAAGCGAAC
>Ga0129302_1000415_pt1 | contig 31748 bp, 20 predicted proteins | sample BlaSprsedimmetaG_FD_94476 | JGI IMG/M metagenome (GOLD analysis project Ga0129302, IMG submission 94476) | Hot spring sediment bacterial and archeal communities from California, USA to study Microbial Dark Matter (Phase II) - Blank Spring... | ecosystem: Environmental > Aquatic > Thermal springs...
ACACGATCAGAACCCACCATGAACGACGGTGGAACGCTGCCTTGTGCTGCTTCATGTTTCCACTCCTGCTAACGTCGCGCCGTAATTTTCGGCAATGAAATTCTCGGCTTCTTCCCTGGTTGCAATCTCGCCCACGGCCTGGGCTTCGCGTAGTGCATCGAGGACGCGTCCCATTTGTGGCCCCGGTCGCAATCCCATGGCGATGAGATCGTGCCCGGTGAGCAGTGCGGGTGGCGCAACGATCTCCGTGGGGCGCTCGAAATAGGCTCTGAACAACGCTTTGGCGTTGCGTAGCAGCACGCGCCAGCGGGTTTGCGTCAATCCCCGGCCCCAGACGGCCAGCGCGTCGGCCAGGGCCAGCAGCACAACCGCAACGCCGGCCTCACCGGCATCGCGGTAGAAGCGGTAGGCCACGCGCCGTGTAAGTGTATCTTTATGGCTGGTTGCCAGCCGCATGTGTTCGGCGACCAGCGTGCTGGTGAAATCGATAGCTTTTCCCGGAAACCGCAGTGCCCCCAGACGCGCCTTCGTCAATCGCGCGCCGGTTTCCGCGTGTCCGTAGAAGTGCGTGCGCCCATCGTTGCCGACGGTGCGCGTCTCCGCTTTGCCGACGTCGTGGAACAGCGCCCCCCACTTCAGCAGATCGGCGCGCGGCATCTCAGCGTTGACAGGTTCGTCCAGGTACTTCAACAGGGCTGCCTGAAAGGGCAGCAAGGCATCGGCGAGCAGTGGCCACGTCCAATTGGGCGTGGGGATGTAGGTGTTGGTGCTTTGCGGGTGCGCCTCGCCCTTGAGGAGCGCGAGGATACCCTCTACAGCCGAGATCGCCGCCAGGGTGTGAACCTGAGCATTCGCGTAGTAATGGGGTGTAGATTGCTGCACGGCTTGCAGGGCCTGGATTTCCGGCAAGACGTGGCGCAGCAGCCCTACGTCGGCCAGCGCGTGCAGGCTGTGCGCCGCCGGGACCGCGCGTAGCATGTCCAGCAGCTCCTCGCGGATGCGTTCCGCGGTGACGGTCGTAATCGATCGCACCTGCGCCCGCAGCGCCATCTCGGTGTGCGTCTCGAGGTGAAAGTGCAACGCGTTGGCCTGACGGATCGCGCGTAAAAGCCGTACCGGGTCGTCCTTGAAGCTGGTGGGGCTGGCCATACGGATGAGGCGTGCGTCGAGGTCGGTCTGACCGCTCGTGGGGTCGACGAGCATGCCATCGAGGGTAAGCGCCATCGCGTTGACGGTGAAATCGCGCCGTCGTAAGTCGTCTTCCAGCGTGTCACCCCGCAAGACGGCGAAATCGAGCATCACCGGGCGGTGTGTGTGCGGGTCAGTGGCGACGACGCGTCCCGTGTCCCGCTCGTCATCCAGGGGGTAGTAGGCGGCGTGCAGCGCATTGGCGACTTTGCGCGCCAGCGCGCAGCCTTGTTCGGCAACGGCAAAATCCCAGTCGTGGATGTCGCGGCCCAACAACAGGTCGCGGACAGGTCCACCAGCCAGCCACACGCTATCTCGGGGCAGAAGGTTGTGCAGTTCGGCCAGCGGCCATTCTGGCAAGGGGATGTGGGGCGGGCGGATGGCCACCCACGCCAGACGCAATCGCTCTTTGGGATATACCACGCGCGCGGCGATGCGCGTTTCGTCGCGCGTGGCACCGACGCCCGCTATTGTGTTGTTCTCGGTCAAGGCGACCCAGCGACCTGCGTATGGACTGAAATCCATCATAACCTCTTATCCTTGCGAAGGTTGCGATCGGGAATGCAGTACACGACATCTTGATTGTCCAAGACCATTTCTCATTCTACAATCTCTTGCAACCTTCGCAAGGGTTCTCCAAAAACGCGTGCGGTACGCCCGGGAGCGCACCGCACGAGAACCTGTTTGTTGTGTGAGAACCAGAGCCGGTTACAGCGCCGGCATGGGGCTAAACGCGGGTGAGGTAGTCCCCACTGCGGGTGTCAACACGGATGGTGTCACCCACATTGACAAATAACGGTACGTTGACCTTCAGGCCAGTTTCGCATACGATCGTTTTGCTCGCGCCTGTGGCTGTGTCTCCGGCGACGGCCAGTTCCGACTCGACGACTTCCAATTCAATGGAAGCGGGCAAGTCTATATCCAGAACTTCGCTCTCAAGGATGGTGAGTGTGACTTCCATACCTTCTTTCAAGAACCCGGCCCGGTCGCCGACCATATCGGCATTCATGTGGACCTGATCGTAGGTTTGTGTATCCATGAAATAGAAAGCATCACCATCTTCGTAAAGATACTGCACGCTGCGGCGTTCCACGGGGGCTTCCTCGAAGCGCTCTCCCGAGAGAAAGTTGCGCGGGATGGTAGATCCGGTGCGCAAATTGCGAATTTTCGTGCGGATAATGGCGTTTCCCCGGCCCGGTTTGTAGTGTTGGTATTCTAAAACATGGTACAGTTCTCCGTCGAGAATAAACGTTGTTCCTTTGCGTAACTCATTTGCATCAATCATAGTGTCTCCTCAATAGCATACGTACATTTAGACTCTATCCGAAAATCGTGCTGGTGAGCGGTTTGAGTGCGTCAACGGCGAATTCTCGGATAGGTTCTTAGTGCGAGGTCACCGCACTGCATCAGTCAGACATTATAACTTGGGTACATTTATCGTCAAGCTCTTTTTACTTTTTGTGATTTTTATAGTATAATTCTTATAAAGGTTCGTAGAACCTCAGGGTTCGCAAAACCTTGTTGCAAAGCAGATTGACGTGTATAATATCTGTGAATTCAACAGAAAGGAGATTCCCTATGAGTCGCAAGTCCAGTTTTGTGATATTGGCTATTCTTGTGGTGCTTTCTCTGGTGTTAGGGGGATGCAAGAAATCTGCCACGCCTCCGCTGGCGGATATCCAGTCTGAGGATGAATCAGCCGAGATAGACGAAACGGCCAAGATGGTGGAAGAGGCCGAATCGAATCCCACGCCCGTCGTGGTCGAGCCGGTCGAGGAACCTACGACTTCTGAACCTGTTCAGGAAGCTACAGAAGCGCCCACCCCTGAGGCAACTGAGGTCGTTGAAGAGGCTACAGAAGAAGCCGTTGAGGTGGTGACGCCGGTCGTGGTCAGTGGCGATGAAACCGAACCCACGCCGGAGGCTACGACTGAGCCTGTGACCACGGGTACGCCCGGTAAGCACGTTGTGCAGGCAGGTGAGAATTTGTTCCGCATTGCGTTGCGCTACGGCAGGACGGTTGACGCAATTGCTAAGGCGAATGGGATTACGAATGCCGCGTTGATCTACGTTGGGCAGGTACTGACCATTCCTGGTGGAACAGACGGTGGGACGCCATCTCCGGCACCCGCGCCGGGTGGTGAGAAAGTCCATATCGTGCAACCTGGCGAAAATCTGTTCCGCATCGCGCTGAAGTACAACTACAGCCAATACTATCTTGCCAAGTACAACGGGATTGCCAATCCTTCGCTCATTTACGTCGGGCAGGTTATTCGTATTCCTTAGACTTCTGTAGATCGAACAGGGCAAAGACTACAAAAGTCTCAACATATACTCTACGCCTTGTCGAACTGTGTTTGGCGTATATATTGGCTCAAGCAAGCGCCTCGTGAGACTTTTGTAGTCTGGATAGAGGTAGAAAGAAGTATGCGCCTTGGCGCGTTTGATCGGGGGATCCCCATATCCATACAGACGATGGGCAAGATCGTCAGCCTGAAGAATGAACGTGTGCGGCGAGTGCAGACGCTTGAGCGTAGCACTCGCCGTCGTTATCATGAAGGTTTATTCGTTGCCGAAGGGCTGCGCCTGGTGGAGGAAGTGCTCGCCGCAGGTTTGCCCATCTACGAAGCCTATTATACTGCCGCGTTTGTCGAAAGCGATCCCGGCAATGCTCTTGTCACGGCTTGCGCGACACGTGCGAACGCGTGTTGGGAAGTGTCCGAGGAAGTGATGCGGGCGCTGGCCGACACGGAGACGCCCCAAGGCATCCTCGTCGTACTGCCGATCCCCGACCTACACTGTGACGCTGTCGCTCCACTCACGTTGATCCCCGACGGTATCCGCGATCCGGGCAATCTGGGGACGATGCTGCGCACGGCCTGGGCTGCCGGCGTCTCGCAGGTTTTGTTGCCGCCGGGAACGGTGGACTACACCAATCCCAAAGTGGTGCGTGCTGGTATGGGTGCGCACTTTTACTTGCCGATTCACCGGGGAGCGTGGGAAGATATCCGCACCAGTCTGAATGTTGCCCGGGTGTGGTTGGCTGAGGCCGGGCCAGGAAGCCCCTACGATGCGGTGGATTGGCGCGGTCGCGTGGCGCTTATTGTCGGTGGGGAAGCCGAGGGCGCAAGTTCCGAGGGCCGTGCGCTGGCCGCCGGTCGGCACGTCACCATCCCAATGGCGCGCGGCGTGGATTCGCTCAACGCGGCCATGGCCGCGGTGATTGTGCTCTTCGAGGCGGCGCGGCAGCGTGGGGTGGGCAGGGAACGCTATCCCATAGCGCCGTGATTGCCTCGCCCGTTAATCCTGTTACAATGCGGGTGAGGTAGTCCGTGATGATGAAGCGTCTTTTGTTTGTCATATTGGTATTAACCGGTCTCGCGTGTCGCCTCTTTGCGCCTGTGCAGCCGTCTCCAGAGACTCTGTCTACGGAGCCTCCGTCTCCCGTACCATCTTCCACACCGGCACCTGTTCCAACATCGACGCCGCTGCCCACATCGACACCGCTGCCTACAGCGTCGCTCACCCCATCTCCTGTTCCTACGCCACGCCCTGTCGGGCCGGGTCTGGAACTCGATAGCGTGCAGTTCTTCCCGTGGCCGCTGTATCCCGGGGATTGGGTAAGTGTGTCCGTCAATCCTCGGCTGCCGGCGGACGTCACCGGTCCGCTGACGCTCACGTGGACACTGGACAACAGTGATGTTTTGACGACGCCAATCGTGCTTGAGGGACTTGACGCGCGATTGCGGGCGCGCTTTTACTGGGCCTGGCAGGTCCCCGAGACGACGGCTGCTGTCCCGCTAACGTTCACATTGCTCCTGCCGCCGGATGCTTTCGATCCTGACCTGGCAGATAACACGCTGGTTGTGCCCGTTGCACCGCTTCCCGTCGAGGCATTCCACGCCCCCGAGCCGGAGGCCACGTGGGCGTCCACGGAATTGCCTGGCGTGCGCTTGCACTATCTCACGGGAACGGCTGCCGAGCGTGACCTGGATACCATTGCTGGCGCAGTTGCCACAGCCTATGCGGATGTTGGGGCGCGTTTCGGCTTTAGTGCGACGGGCGATTTGTTGGATATCTACCTGTTGGATCGGGTCATCGGGCACGGTGGCTATGCGTCGCATGATTGGGTCGCCATCACCTATACGGACCGGCAATACGCACCGGACAACCTGGGCATGGTGTTACGTCATGAGTTGACGCATCGGCTGGATGCGGCGTTGGGCTGTCACGCTGCGCCTTCGGTCGTGCGTGAGGGATTGGCGGTCTACGTTGCCGGTGGACATTATTGGCTGGGGTCGCCGGTCCAAGAAGCGGCCGCCTTGCGTGCTTCCACGCATTACATCCCACTCTCGCAGCTTGCCGACGATTTCTACACGCACCAGCACGAGGTTAGTTATCGTGAGGCCGGCGCTTTCATTGGATACATCGTCGAGCACTTCGGTTGGGAGGGCATGGAAACGTTCTGCCGCGCCACGCTGTCGGGTGAATGGGAGGATACCGCTGCGCAACTCAGCGCCGGGCTTCTCGCGCTGGGAGAGCCAGACTGGCGGGCGTTCGAGAAGCCGTGGGAGGCCTGGTTGGGCGCGCAGCCATCGTCGCCTGAAACACTGGCGCGTCTAGAGGTGGAGCTGCGTTTGATGGAGACATTGCGCGCTTACCAGCACGTCTACGATCCCGGTGCGCATTTCCTGGAAGGGATTCTGTTGAGTCCTCAGGCTGGCGCGCAATGGAACATCACGGCGGATTTTGTACGCCGGCCGCGCGAAGCCGAATCGGTAGCACTGGAATTGTTGCTGGCGATGGCGCAAGAGGCAGCATCATCTGGCGGTGTCGAGGCGATCGAAAGGCCGCTGGCGGCTGCGGAGGGCGCACTGGCGAACGGCTTCCCACAAACAGGATTGGCTGCCGACGCGCGTGCGATCGTCGCGGCGGCGTTGGCGCAGGGCTACGAGCCTTATCGCCTGGTCCCCTATTTTGATGGCAGCTACGAGGTTCACGCGCTGGTACAATCAGCGTGGCCGGCCCAGCGCGTGCTGACGGCGGTGCAGGTGGGGATCGCGTGGTCGGTGACGGTACTGCCGTTGAGTGATTGATAGCTTGACGTCGAGGTGAGTTATGGAACACTGTGAGTGTACAATGACGACGAGTCTGCTAGGGCCGCTGTGGATTTGCGCGACTGCGGCGGGCGTTTGCGGGCTGGGTTTCGGCGAGCATCCAAGCGATGCGGAGGTGCGACGCATGGCGCGTTACGGGATCGCGTGTGATAGTATCACCCGGCCGGAACCGGCAAGCAGCCCCGTTCTGGAAGCCGCCGTCGCACAACTGGCAGATTACTTCGACCGGCGTTTGAAAGTGTTCGACGTCCCCCTCGATCTGCGTGGCACGCCGTTCCAGAAGGCGGTGTGGGAGGAACTGTTGACCATCCCTTACGGCAAAACGTTGACCTATGGCGAGGTGGCCATGGAAGTTGAACGCCCGCGCGCGTTCCAGGCGGTGGGGCAAGCAAACGGCGCGAATCCGGTTGCGATCATCGTCCCCTGCCATCGTGTGGTGGGGCGGAACGGCGCGCTCACCGGTTACGCTGCTGGTGTGGAACGCAAAGCGGCGCTGTTGCAATTGGAGCAGGCCGGATTACAATTACGTCTTTGAACGAAAGACTACTGGATAGGGACGATTAGGAGACTTATGGGAGATTGGATTGCACCCCCTGTGTTGTCGGTTGTGTCGGTAGCGCTCAATATGGTTTTGGGATTGGTTCTATGCCTGTGCGTCGCCTGGTACTATGAGCATTATGGGCAGTCGCTGGCCAACCGGCGCAAATTCGCTTACCTGCTGCCCGTGCTGACGCTTACGACGACGCTGGTGATCACGATCATCAAGTCGTCGTTGGCGCTGTCTTTGGGGATGGTGGGTGCGCTGTCGATTGTGCGCTTTCGTACTGCTGTCAAGGAGCAGGAGGAACTGCTGTTTTTGTTCATCGCCATTGCGATTGGTCTGGGAATGGGCGCCGAGCAACGCTGGCCCACAGCGATTGGCGTGGCGTTATTGTTAGGTTACATGGCAGTGCGGATGCTGTTGACGAGCAAACGGCAGGATAGCAACCTCTACCTGAATGTTTTCGTAGAAGAGGCCGGCCCGTCGCTTTTTGAGCAGGTCAACGCCTGCTTGTTGGAACACGTGAATGCGGCGGATTTCCGCCGTTTGGACAGCCGCGATGGGACTTTGCAGTTGACGTATTTCATCGATTGTGGCGATCCTCGTGCGCTCAATGGATTGGTCGATGCCCTCAAGACGAACTTTTCCGTCACCGAAATCAGTTTCTTGCAGCCGGAGCAGGTACTCGGAGGCTGAGTTACGTTGTGAAGCTGCGACCTTTAGCAAGAAGCAAGGGGCAAGATGCAGGAGACAGGCCGCAAGTATCTTGTGTCTTGCATCCTGCACCTTGCATCCTGACGCCTCCCCGCTACGAAGTTAAAATTCCGCTGCCCGTGCACTGGTTCGCTGACGTGGAGATGTGGGTGCGGCTGCATCCGGCGCAGTGGCGTGTGACCTATCCGCCCCGTCAGGTGAACAACGTCTACTTTGACACGGCACGCTACGACGGCCTCAACGCGAACCTCAGCGGCGTCGGTCAACGGGAGAAACTGCGGCTGCGCTGGTATGGCCCGCACATCGATCTCATCTCAGGCGGTAATCTCGAGCGCAAGCGCAAACAGGGTATGGCCGGTTGGAAGGAGATTGTTCCCCTTGAAAGTGAGTTTGATCTTGCCGGAACGACGTGGCGTGCCATGATGCGTGATCTGCGTGCCGCCGTAGCGCCAGAAGCGCGCCAATGGCTCGACGTGTTCGCCGTCCCGACGCTCATCAACCATTATTGGCGTGTCTATTATGCCACGCCGGATGATGCGGTACGGCTGACGATTGATACGGCGCTATGCGCCTACGATCAACGCGCAGTGGCCCGTCCGAACTTGACGCGCCGGGCACACATGAGCGCCGCTATCGTCGTTGAATTGAAATCGACCCCTGATGACACAAACTACCGGCGGCTTTCGAGTGCGCTGGCAGGTTTCCCTGCGCCGGTGGACCGTTTCTCGAAGTATGTCCGGGGGATGATGGCATGAAAAGTCGGACTCAGCTTCGGGGAAGCGGCGGACGCACGTCCGGAGGAGCTTTCACGCGCCCGCCGGTGTTGTTGACGTTGCTATTGCTTGCGTTTGCTGCCGGAGTTTTGACGACGGTGTTGGTCTTGCCGTCGCTCGTTCCTGCTTCTCCTCCGGCACAGGCGACTGTTGCGCCCGCTACGCCTGCGCCGCTTGTGCCTACGTCCACGCCGCCTCCCACGCCCACACCGACCGCACCCGATCTCGGCGACATGTTGGAAACGCTCTACATCGACATCGCCCCCGATGACTTTGCGCAGATCGAAGCCAAACGCCAGGAGGCGTTGGAGCGCTGGATTCTACTGGCGGACGACACCGACTTCGTGCCGGCGACATTGCGTTGGCGCGGTGACGTGATCCCCGTAGAGCTGCGTCTCAAAGGTGACTGGGCCGATCACTTTGCCCGCGAGAAATGGTCGTTTCGCATCCGCACCAAAAGCGGGACGTATTTCGAAGGGATGCGCATCTTCTCATTACAAGACCCTTCGACGCGCACGTACCTCAATGAGTGGCTCTATATGGAAAACCTGCGCGCCGAGGGGGTGCTCAGCGTGCGCTACTGGTTTGTGCGCGGTGTTGTCAATGGCGAATACAAAGGCATTTATGCCGTCGAAGAGAGCTTTGCCAAAGAACTGCTCGAATCGCAACAACGGCGTGAGGGCGTTATCATCCGTTATGACGAGGATTTGTTGTGGGAGTCTTGGGCAGTCTATGACAACGATCTGATGACGCCGCGCGGTGTGATGAATTTTCACATCATCGATGAGTTTGAAACAGGGCGGGTCGAGGATAGCCCGGGGCTTTCTGCACAACGGGATGCTGCCGCGGGCAAGTTGCAAGCCCTGGAGATGGGGGCGCGAACGGCTTCAGAGGTCTTCGACATCGAGACGTTCGCCAAATTTCTGGCGTTGAGTGACGTGTGGGGCGCGCAGCACGCACTGATCTGGCACAATCTGCGCTTCTACTACAACCCGGTCACGGCGCGGCTGGAACCGATCGGTTTTGATGCGCAGCCGCTTGCTGAGGTTGGCGCCATCGACGTGAATTTGCTCAGGGGACTGCGGCAGGCCGTTGCCTACGATGACGTCGCTTTGCAGCAGGCCTACGCGCGCTATCTGTGGCAATTCAGCCAGCCCGCGTATCTGGAATCTTTGGGACAACGCTTCGGCGCGGAGTTGGAAACCTTGCGCGCAGCGTTGTTTCCGGAGTTCGGCGAACAACAGATGGCGGATGGGCGTGGCGTACTCGATCCGCCGTGGGAACACCTGGCGCAGCGGCAGGCCTCGCTGCGGGAATTGCTCTCGCCGGTGCAGATGGTCTACGTCCACGTGCCTGCCGGCGCACCCACGGACACATTGACGCTAGATGTGGGGAACCTGCTTGATGTATCAGTCGAAGTGGTGGGATTGCGTGTCGGCGACACACTACTTCCCGCGCGCGAGTGGGATGTGTTGGACTCTGAGCGCGCGGCAGAGGCTGCTGATGTTGTCGCGTTGCGCCCCCTGCCGCTGGATGCTACGTTCATGCCCTACGCGCGTTTCGAGATTCCGGCGATAGTCTGGGATCCTACTATGGTGAAAACGCAGACTCTGTCCCTGGAAACCCGGTTGCTCGGGCTGACGCAGACCGTCACGCAGCCTGTCATCCTGGCTTATCCTCCGCCACTCGCTTCTGGGTCACGCCCCGCGCAGCCAACGTTAGCCGAGGCACTGGCGCAGCACACCTACCTGCAAGAGACCGGCGACGCCTCGCTGCTCACCATCCCGCCCGGAGAATGGGAGATCGTGGGCGACTTGTTGTTGCCGGAGGGCTACGGCCTGCGCCTTGCAGCGGGAACGACGCTTGCCTTTGCCCCCGAAAATTTCCTGCTGGCGAACGGCCCGTTGATTTTCGAGGGGCGCGAGGATGCGCCGGTCGTTTTGCGTCCACAAGAGGAAAAATGGCATGGGATCGTCGTCGTCGATGCCGGACAGCCCTCGTTGTGGCACTACGTCACCGTCGAAGACACCGATGCACTTGACCGAGATGGCTGGGTGATGACCGGCGGGATCACCTTCTATCGCAGCCCCATTCGATTGGATCACAGCCGCATCCTGCGCACGTGGGCCGAAGACGGCCTCAACGTCATCCGCGCGCCCTTCGAGTTCGTGGATTCCGAGTTCTCCGGCACGTCCTCCGACGCGTTCGACGGCGATTTCACGCAAGGTGTCATCGAACGCTGTGCCTTTTACGACATCGGTGCGGATGCGATTGACGTGAGCGGCTCCGATATCCAGGTGCGCGACGTGCGGATGGTCAACCTGGGAGACAAGGGCTTGTCGGTGGGCGAGATGAGCCGGCTGACCGCCGAGCGCATCTCTATCGCGAACGCCGACTTCGGCGTAGCGAGCAAAGACCTGTCGCAGGCGCATATTTCAGACGCAACCCTAGAAGGTGTCCGCATTGCTGGTTTGGCCGCCTACATCAAGAAGCTTTCCTATGGCCCGGCATCGATCACGGCGGAACGCATCGCCTTCGTTGATTTGCCGGCTGAACGGCGTACGCTGGTACAAACCGGCAGTTGGATCGACCTGGACGGCGTGCGTATCTGGGGCGTTGACGTGGACGTTGAGACGCTATACGAGAAGTGGCGATAATGCGAGTTGTGAGTTGCGAGTTGCGAGTTGTGCGTCACGCGTCACGCATCACGTTTTATGCTTTGCTATTGTTCCTCGTTGGCTGTGGCTCGCAGTACAAGACTGACGCTTACGCTGCGGCGATGAGCTGGCTGGATGCGCACGCGTTGCCGGTGGAGCGGGTGGCAATGGCGGAGACGCTGGCGCAGCACGGTACCGATCGTCCGACACTGACGTTGCCGGAGGACGACGATGCGGCGACATTGTTGGCGACGCTGCGTGCCGAGTCTCCCGATTACGTCGTTGCCTGGCCTGGCGTAGCCTGGGATGGTGCGCGAGCGCATCCCTGGTTTCAGGAGCATTACCGTTTTCTCGATGCCCTTTCCGGTTCCGGCGACGGTTTGACGCCGTTGCGCATTTACAGTTATACTCCCTCGCCTTTCGATCTGGGTGAATGGCAGCCGGTACAGCAATTCCTCGGCGGAACAGCGTTGGAACTGCGCGCGGTGCGTCTCAACCGCCAGCGATTGATACCGGGTGAACCCCTCTACATCACACTGGCCTGGCGCGGCGACCTCTTCGCGCTCCCGGACGCGCAGCGGCTCGTGTTTCGCTTATTGGACGCCCCCCGTAACGCGGGCGTCTCGTCCGCGCTCGACACCGACCTGTACGCACAGGTTGAGCATGAGATGGTCGCTGGCCTTCCGCCCGACCTGCGCCGCGATGGCGAAGATCTGACCTCGCGCCACACCCTGACCCTGCCGGATGACCTCCCGTATGGCGACTACGCTTTGACGTTGACGCTCTACCAGCGCAGCGGCGAACCGGTCGGTGACGAGAACCTACCGTTGCTCACATTGTCGCGTCCCCCAGATGTGACGCGCGAGCGCCCCGTGCCGGAGATCGAAGGTATGTGGTCACTCGGCGAGGCCATCGCATTGATCGGCTACGACGCGCCGGAGCGTGTCGCGCCGGGCGATACATTCCGTGTGATGCTTTATTGGCACGCGCGCACCGCAGTCTCTGACGATTACACGGTCTTTGTTCACCTGCTGGATGCCGGTGGCGCGGCTGTGGTCCAGGGCGATGGCAAACCGGTCTGGTGGACGTTCCCCACGACGCAGTGGGAAGCGGACCAGTACATCCGCGATGAGCACATTCTGGAACTCGATGCTGGCACGCCGCGCGGCGACTACACGCTTGCGGTGGGGCTTTACGATGCTGTGACGGGCACGCGATTGGACGTGACAGACGCGCAGGGCGTGCTCTTGCCCGGTGGGCGCATCGAACTTCGCATAGTGAAGGTGCGTTAGCCGATGGGCAGTCGTAACATGCGCAGATTCTTGCCACTGACGGCGTTGTTTGTGGTGGCGGCTTTGTTGTTAGCGGTGACGGAATGGTTGCCCGGGCGTCTCACCGACAATCTCTCCGCCATATCCGGTGAAAACGTGCCGGAGTTCTCGCCGTCGCCGGGCATTTATCGCCACAGCATCCGCGTCACGCTGCGCGCGTCGCATCCGCGCGGGCAGATTGTCTACACGACCGACGGGACGTTGCCCACAGCGGAAGTTGGCCTGCTGTACGAGTATCCCCTGCACCTCGATGCTGCATCGCCGCGCCTGACGGTGATTCGCGCCGTGGAAATCGTGGATGGCGTCCCCGGTCCTGCGATCAGCGCAACCTACGTGATGGGTGTCCAGAGCAGTCTCCCCATTGTTTCGCTCATCGCTGATCCCGCCGATTTGTGGGATGCCGGGCAAGGCATTTTCGCGAACACCTGGGGGCGCGGCGACGACTGGGAGCGCCCGGTAACGGTGCATTACATTGCTCCTGGCGGCACAGCGCAGGGCTTTGCGATGCCCGCCGGTTTGCGCATCCACGGCTCGGACCCCGCCGCTGCGGCGAAGCAATCGCTGCGGTTGTACTTCCGCAGCGAGTACAATGCTGCGCGGTTGACGTTCCAACTTTTTGCACTGCATCCCCAACAGCCTGACAGCCAACAGACGTACAAACGCTTGCTTTTGCAAACCGGCGACCGTGCCGGACGCTGGACGTTCTTCCGCGATCAACTGGTGGCGGACGTGGCGACCGACATGGGTCTGCATGCGGCGCAGGGCCGGTTCGTGCACCTCTTCCTCAACGGCGAGAGCTGGGGCCTGTACCGGCTGAGTGAGCGCATCGACCGCTTTTTCCTCGATCTCAACTTGGGCTTGACCGAGGCCGATCTCGTGCAGGATGGTCGCCAGCGCGAGGGCGACGATGAGGCGTGGGACGATCTGGTGGATTGGGCCGCGGACCACGATCTGGCAGACCCGGACAATTTCGCCTTTATCGCCACGCAGGTCGATCTGCGGAGCTTGACCGATTGGGCCGTGCTGCAGATGTATTTCGGCTTTCCTGCATCCGAGCTGTACGCCGCGCACCCACAGGGTGGGGCGTGGTTTTTCCTGTACGGCGGGGGCAGCCAGGATTTTGCTTCACGGACCGACGCATCGTTATTTCAGGAGACTAATGCCGATTTCACGCTCCTACTGAGCGCGCTGCTCCGCAACACGGACTTTCGCGCGCAGTTCGGCCGGCGATTGACGACGCTGCTCAACACAACGCTCAATGAGCGCGTCATCCGGGGGCGGGCGGAGGCACTTGCTGCGATGTTGCGTGATGACATCAAGTACGAGGCCGCGCGCTGGCCTTCACCGTTTTTGTGGGAAGAGAACGTGGAGGCTTTCCTCGCCGATTTTACCGTCAACCGGCCTGGACAGGTGATGCAGCACTTCGCCGCGTTGCTGCCGGTGGGCGAAGTGACAACGTTACAGGTGGAAGTATCGTCGCCGGGAGCCGGATACGTGTATATGGAAGACACGCGCTTGGCGACTGACGATAGCGTGTGGCAAGGCAACCTCTTTTCCGGCGCGCCGGTGTGCTTCACGGCAGTTCCCGCACCCGGGTTTGGCTTCACGGGATGGACGTTCGCGCCGGACGACGGTGAACCGTCCACTTCGACGAGTATCACTATGACCGTGACTGCGCCGCAGCATATCGTCGCGCATTTTGCGCCTTCCCCCCCCTCTGTCTCCCCCCCACTGGGGGGGACTAAGGGGGGGAGACCGCTTCCTGGTGATGTCGTCATCAACGAATTCTGGATCAACGACAACGGCACGTACTACGCCAGTGTCGGCAACCGGCCCATCGAGGGCGATTGGATCGAGTTGCTCGTGCAGCGCGACGGCGTCGATTTACGCGGCTGGCGGCTTACCGACAACGATACGAAGACGGGGATGACTGAGGGTTCGATTATCTTCCCGCAGATCGACGCGCTGGCGGCGGTGCCGCGCAATACTGTCATCCTCATTCTGGCGACGGAGAGTGAAAATAACGCCCGCTATTTCCCGGCGGATGACGTAAGTCTGCGCAACCGGCGGATGTTGTTCTACGTGGGTAACGGCACGCTCGACGTGACGACGGACCCGGGGTTCAACCTGGGGACGGACGATGATAACCTTGCGTTGTTGGCACCCGGTCCTATGGTTGTCTTCGACGACGATGTTGGCGTCGATTTTGTGGCCGAGGGCTATACGGTGACGTCATACTCGTTCGGTATCCTCGCGGATGGGGTGACGTTCGACCGACCTTTCCGCAAGCTTGGCAGCGACGACGGCGCGCTCTTCACCGGGACGAGGAGCAACGACGCGCTGGAAGATTGGATCGTCGATCCGCCCGCGCCGCTCTCCGGCGACGAAGTGCGCGCGGATTCGCCTAACATCGTCACGCCGGGGACGCGCAATTTCCGACAGCGGTTTCCGTTGTTCCCGTGGTGAGATATTTCTCCAGCACCAGTTTCCCCAACGGCTCATCAGCCCGAATGTGGCTGACATCGGCCATAACGGTCTCTATCCCCTCGGCAGCGATGCGGCGTTGCAGTTCGACGGCCAGCGGATCATCGGCGTTGTCGTAGCGGTACGCAGCGGCGATGGCGAGGCTTAGCGCATCCGGCGTGACGCCGGCCTTTTCGACCAGGCGTGCCGCGCCCACCAGTCGCTCCTTGGGACCGAGTTTGCGCAATGGATCGCGTGCCAGGCGGACCACGGTATCGGCCAGCGCGCGGTTGGCGAAGTTCTCGAATAATTCGGCGATGTAGTCATCGAGTTCGGCGGTGTCCATAGCGTACACGCCTATGAATCCCGCGCGGACTTCAGCGAAAGCGCGCGTCAACACATCGTAGATAACCGGATCCTCTAGCGCCTGCCAACTCAGAACATGGCCGCGCCGGTAGCCCAGATAGCTGAGGATGGCGTGACCACAGTTGTGCAAGTACAGCTTGCGTTCGATGTAGGCGGTGAAGTTATCGCTGGGGAGCAGTCCCACGATCTCCGGCAACGGGCCGACAAAGCGGCGACGGTTCACCGGCAGCTTTTTGTACGCGTCGGCGATGATGAAGCTGCAGTCTGCGCGCGAATCTTCGCGCGCACGCATTTCCGGCGTTGGTTTGGGGATGGTGCGCCCGATGACGACGTCTACGAAGCCGACGTGGGTATTGGCATAGGCGTGCAGCGGTGTGGGGACGTGGGCCATGACCATGCCACGGAACGTCGCGGACGCATCCTGCATATTCTCGCAGATCAGCACGTTGAGCGGCGCAGCTACGTCGCGTTCGGCGCGGCGGACGATGCCTGCCGCGATGATTGGCGCGATGTTGGGCAGCGAGCGCACGCCTACCGCCGTCGTCACCAATGAGGTTTCGGCTAACGCCGTCACCAGTGTCTCATCCGCCCGTGAGTAGAGCGTTCGCGCTACCGGAATGACGAGATCCTCGCTCCAATTGTTCTCCACCAGCCGCAGCGTATACGCCCGGCGTGCGTTCAGCGCCGCGATTAGTGGTTCGTCGATTTCCACGAAGGTGAGCGTGTAGCCGGATTCGCTGAGGAGCTGCCCCAGGAACCCTCGTCCCACGCATCCCGCGCCGAACATCACTACGGTTTTTTCTGTCATCATTACGCCATTCCGTGTCTTTGCGACATTCAGGGGCGGAAAAGATAATTCCCCACGCTCGGGCCGGTCTCCGACCACAGCCTTTTTGGGGAGGTGTACATTTATAAACTCTTACGGAGATTATAGCACGATTGCGGACTTGCAGAATCATTGACTTGAAGATGAAGTATGATAGACTGCCCTGGTCATCGGTGTGCTGGTGCTTTTCATCAGATTGCTCAACGACACGCTTGCGCCAGATCATAATCCGGCGCTTTTGGAAAGGCAGACAACGAATTTGATTTTTGGATTTGCTGATTTACAGATTTAAGGATTTTTAAGGGAGACGGCCACGACGAAGTTTCTGCGCAGGGTAAAAATTCCGCTTTTTCTGGCGGGCGCGACACTGCTCTTCTTCTGGCCGGTGTGGGTGGCGGGGTATCGCTTCCCCATCGGCGGCGGAGACTTGTGGGGGCAGATCCATCCCGTCTGGTCTTACGTGGCGCAGTGGTTGCGACGCGGCGTCATTCCCCTATGGCACACGGGGATGATGGCGGGCGATCCTATCGTAGCCGAAGGGCAGTACGGGCTGTTCAATCCACTCAACTGGCCGTTGTTTTTGCTGCATCCCATCCCGGCGTGGGCCATCTCGCTGCGCGGGATGGCGACGCTGTGGCTGGCGGGTCTGGGGATGTACGGTTATCTGCACCGTTCTCCGGTATGGCGATTGCGGGAGATGGCAGCGCTCGTCGGGGCATTGGCCTACATGTTCGCCGATCCGTTTGTGGCGCATTTAGGCCATCCACAATTCAACGATGCGATGGCCTGGCTGCCGTGGTCACTGTGGATGGTGGATGGTGCGATGCGGCGCAGACGTGCGATTCCGCTTGCAGCACTGGCGCTGGCGTGTCTGGCGCTTTCGGGACACGGGCAGGCGACGCTCTACGGCGCGCTGACCGTCGCCGGATATGCGCTGTGGCAGGCGTTTGCTGGCGGGCTACGGCACGCACCGCGCCGGATCGGGCGTCTGGCGTTGGTGGGACTGCTTGCCATGGCGCTGACGATGCCGGCTATGTTGCCCGGATTTGAGCGCTTGCCCTACACCGAGCGCGCCAACGTCCCGCCGACGCCCGGAGAATACGAATTCCACCTCGGCATGTGGCCCGACTTCATCACCCCACTTTTCCACGGGCGCAGCAGCAAAACCTTCTGGGGGCCGTGGCAGCGGGTGGAGACCGGATCGGTTGGTGTGGTGGCCCTGGGATTAGCGTTGCTGGGTCTGCTGGCCCGTCCGCGCTGGCGCACGGCGTTTTTGTGGACGATAGTCGCGCTTGCTATCTTGCTGGCACTCGGCACACAGGGGCCGTTGTATCCGCTGCTGTCGTCGTTACCGTTGTTCGACGCAACCTGGAAGACCGGGCGCGCCCTCTATGTGCTTTCCTTTGTTCTGGCGATTGCAGCGGCGGAAGGGGCTGAGCGGTTGTTGTGCAAGTCCCGTCCGGTTTGGAGCGCCGGGATGTTGGTCGCCGCCGTGTCGATTGCTCTACGTGCGTCCACATGGGCGGCGCTCGCGCCAGATCCTGCCGCCGTTAGGCGTGCGTCACTTGGGCTGTACGTGGCTGCCGCTGCCTTGGCCTCTGTCGCGCTACTCGGCGTGGGCGTCCGGCGTTCTCGTCTTTGCCGTGCGGCGCTGCTTTCGCTGGCGTTGGTCGAATTGATCTTCACCGGTGCGCTGGCGGACGTGGAACCAGCGCCAAATGTCGCCGAAGACCCACACCAGGCAGCCGTAGCTTATCTGCAGGCGGACGAGGGATGGTTCCGCGTGGATGTCGACACTGCGGCACGTGGGCTGTGGTCACCGGCGGCGCTGATGGCGGCGGGATTCGCGGTTCCACAAGGGACCGGTAACCCGATGGAGATCATCGTCTACAATCAGTTCTATTGGGGCATCCCGTACAAGGGGATGCCGGCCTACCAACTCTTAGGCGCGAAGTACGTCGTCGTTCCCAAGGATGCGCAGCCGGGCGCGGACGGTATCTGGCCCGTGTTCTTCGAGGATGCGCTGATCGACGTTCACCTGAACACCAACGCCCTGCAGCGTGTCTGGCTGGTCTATCGCACGCTGCCGGTGGACACACTGGAGGCAGCCTACGCCCACATCTATGCCGACGATTTCGAGCCGGCGTTAACCGCGACCGTGATGCGAGGCCCGTTGTTGGAAACGCAAGGCGCCGGGCGCATCGAGGTACTCGCCTACGGCCCCAATCGCGCGGTCTTCTACGTCGAAACGAGCGAACAGGCGCTCCTGGTGCTGAGCGATTTGCTCTATCCAGGCTGGCGCGCGACGGTGGATGGCGAGACCGCGCCGCTCTACGCGACGGATGGGGTGTTTCGCGGCGTGGTCGTCTCCGCCGGAGCGCATCGTGTGGAGATGCGCTTCTTTCCCCAATCCCTGCGCTGGGGCATAGGGTTGATGGGGATGGCGCTGCTGATGATCGTGTGGATCCTGACCACGAATCTTCACGAATTTACACGAATGTCAATATTCTCAAATCAGAAATGACTATGCGATTGGTCACTGACAAACAACGTAGGGCCACTTCCCGGACCGTTTTGGGGATGGCGCTGCTCCTGCTGCTGGCATTTGCGTTGCGCGTCTGGAAAGTAGGGACGGCTGACCTTACTTTCGATGAAGTGGCGACGTTTTTCGTGGCGCACCGTCCCGTGGGGGAGATGCTGCGCTATGTGATGGGCGCTGCCCGTGAACATCCGCCATTCTATTACCTGATCATATCCCTGTGGATGCGCTTAGCCGGGACGAGCGAGTTTGCCCTGCGTTATCCCTCTGTGTTGATCGGCGTGTTGACCGTGGTGTGGAGTTTCCACGTGGGACGCAGGTTGGGACCGCGTGGCGATTGGTGGAGCGCCGTGCTCAGTGCCGTCTTGCCGTTCAGTCTGTGGGCGGGACGCACCGGGCGCATGTACGGGCTGGTGCTGTTGCTCTCGCTGCTGGTGATGGAGAGCTGGCTGTGCTGGCTGGAGCGTCCGGGGGGGCGACGTTGGCTCGGATTCGTTGTGCTGTCACTCATCGCGGCGATGACGCATTATTACCTCGTGCTTTTGTGGCCGGTGCAAGGGGTATTGCTCATTCTCCTGCCGCGCGCTACGCGCTCCATTCGCAAGCCTTGGCTGGCGACGGCGCTGGGTATCGGCGCGGTGGTGCTGGCCTTCATCACTGTTTCGCCGGGCATTCGCACGATGGTGTTGGAAGTTGCGCGGCGGTTTCCCGGTCAGTTTTGGCGCGTTCAGTCGTGGGGTTTCGTTTTCGCCGATTTCTACTTCTGGGGATACCGTCCGGAACTGGTGTGGCTCGTGTGGACAGGACTGGGCCTGACGCTGGTGGGGTGGATCGTATGTGCGCGCTGCAATCCCTTAATCGGCGTGTTGTTGGTTGCCTGGGGGGTGATCCCGTTGTTGCTCGCATCTTTCGTCCCTGAAAGCCTGGAGACGCGCTACCTGACGCCGATTTTTCCGGCGTTCGTGTTCGGTCTGGCGGCGTTGCTGACGCGCTTGCGAGGACGCGTGCTGCCTTTGCTCGCGGTTGGCGGCGTGTGGGCTTTTGCGCTGTGGCGCGTCCCATTACTCTACGATAATCTCAACACGGATTTCTCCACGCGGATGCAGACCTTGCACGTCGCGGCGCAGCCCGGCGACGCGCTGGTGATGAACGGTCCGTGGCCCACGCTGTTGTTGCGCTACTATCCACAGCCTGATTCTCTCCGCGTGTATGCCGTGCCGCCTGCCGCGCCACCCGGCTTTTCCGCCGCAACCGACATTCCTAAACTGGAGCAGATCGTCCACGCGCATCCACGGGTCTGGGTCTCCTACGGCGCGATCCAGTGGGCCGACCCGCAGTACAGCGTGAGTCGCTGGCTGGCGGAGCACACGTACCGCGTATACGAGCGCGCGGGGATAGCGCTGTACCTTCCGCCGGTTGATGACATTGTTGAGGTACGGGCGGATATCGATCTTGGGCCACGTTTGGTGCTGCGCCGGGCGACAGTCGACCGGCAGACTGGGCAGGTCGGCGACATGGTGCGGGTCGGGTTGGCGCTGGAAGGGCAATCGCTGGATCGTTACATCTACATTATAGTGGGGCTGCTGGATGACCGCGGCACGATCTGGCAACAGCGCAAAGTCAATCTTGGCCCGTTGCACCAACCTGCCCAAGGAATGCTGCCGGACCAGTGGAACGAGCAACTGGGGTTGTGGCTGTTGCCCGGCCTGCCTCCAGGTGAGTACACCCTGGCCTTGCAGATCGAAGGGGAGGATGTCGCTATGGGAGAGGCTGCCAGTCACCATGGCTGGATTCCCCTCACGCCCTTCCACGTCACGGCGGGTGTTGCACAAGCCGGACTGGAGGGACTGCTCCCCAACGCCGATGGAGTGACGCCGGTTTTTGATGGAACGCTCTCTGTGGTCGGCGTGGAACCGTATACTGCGAAGTCGATGCAGGGCTATCAGACAGGATTCGCGTTGTGGTGGCAGGCGAATGGACCGACGGCTGTATCGCAGGTGCAGGTGCAACTCGTCGGGCCGCAGCATTGGGACGCGGGTGTCTTCGTACTCGGTCCGGACTTTTATCCGCCAACGGCTTGGCAGCCGGGGGAGATCATCCGGCAGAACGTGGCTTTCCGGCTTCCGGATGATCTGGCTGCAGGACGTTACCGGGTGTTGGTGCAGGCGCAGACTGGGGATGGTGTCGCGCTTCCGCTTGAGGGAGCCGCTGGTGACGGGTGGGCGGAGCTGTTCACGTTCGTCGTCGAGGCGCGGACACGGTCCTATATGCCGCCGCTCTCGATCACGTGGCAGGATGTGCGTTTTGGCGGGATGCTGCGGTTGCGTGGCTACCGCTTGGAGCAGCAGACCGTGCAGCCTGGCGAGCACGTCGATTTGACCGTCTACTGGCAGGCGCTGGAGAAGCCACCACAGATGTATGCGGTCTTCAATCACCTGCGCAAGCCGGATAATACGCCGTTATGGCACGGTGATTCGTGGCCGCAGGCAGGTTTGTACACGACCGAGCACTGGCGCAAGAATGAAGTGGTGGCCGAGGACTATATCATCGTCATCCCTGAAGACGCGCCGGCGGGCGATTATCCGTTGTATACCGGGGTCTATAATCCATTTACCGGCGAGCGACTTCCGGCGACAACGTCGCGTGGTGAGCGCCTGCTTAACGACGAATTCGTCTTGCTCACGCTTACTGTATCACCGTGATGGGCAAGGAATCCATCCGCCAGGGTTCCGAATTTATCGAATTTTCGACTATCCGACATAGGACTAGAGACTACCTGACTCTTATTACAGGAATGTGTATGTCCAAGATTCTCCACATCGGTTTGCCGTTGCTGCTCATCCTCGCCTATTTTGCGTTGGGGATGGCGCAGGTGACGCACGCCTCACTTACGTTCGACGAGGGACCGCACCTGGCGGTGGGGTATACCACGCTGCGCACCGGCGATCTGCGGCTCCAGCCGGTTCACATCCACCCGCCGCTGGCGAACGTGCTCGCGGCGGCCCCTCTGCTTTTGCAATCCGATCTGCCCGATCCCCGCGCCGTGGACGGTTGGGAGATTGCCAGTCTTTCGGCCATCACCGACGTGGTGGTGTGGCGTTATCCAGAACCGGCGCGTATCGCTGTAGCGGGACGGTTGCCCATTCTGTGGCTCGGTGTGCTGTTGGGGGCGTTGATCTATCGCTGGGCGAAAGATCTGGGCAGGTGGCATGCCGGGCTGCTGGCGCTGGCGCTTTACGCTTTCGACCCCAACTGCATTGCGCACGGTTCGCTGATCACGACGGATATGGCGGCGGTGTTTTTCATCGTGGCGACGTTATATGTGGTGAATGGCAAATGGCAAATGACAAATGGCGAATGGCGAATGGCGGTCATTGGGGCTTTGCTGGGCCTGGCGCAGTTGGCGAAGGTGTCGGCGTTGATGCTCGTGCCGGTGGTGGGAGTGCTGTTGCTGGTCCAGGCTGTGGTGGAGCAGAATCGGCGAGTCGAAAATCAGCGAATGAGCGAATCACGAATCATGAATCATGAATCACGAATCACGAATTACGCATCACGCATCACGCATCAGCTCTTACGTGCCTGGGCTATTGTGTTTGGCGTTGCGACGCTGGTGGTGTGGGCGGGGTATGGCTTCGAGGTTGGGGCCGTACCGGGGTTGCCGTTTCCGCTGCCGGCGGGAACACACCTGCGCATTTTTCAGTCCTTACGGGAGCACTACGATTTGGGACACCCTACTTTCTTGATGGGGCGGGTCAGCAGTCACGGGTGGTGGTGGTATTTCCCGGTGGCCTTTATACTGAAGACGCCGTTGCCGGTGTTAATTCTTGCAGTATGGGCGGTTTGGTCGAAAGTCAAAAGTCGAAAGTCAAAAGTCGAAAACGGTATGGAGCACTGTAGCTGGGTAGGGACGCTTTCTTTGGCCTTGTTTCCATTGCTGTACGTTGTTTCTAGTCTGTTTAGCTCGGTCAATATCGGATACCGGCATTTGCTGCCGTTGTTGCCGTTTCTGTATGTGGGGATAGGAATCGCGAGTAGGAAAGGCGAGTTACGAATTGCGACTCATGAATCTCGAATCATGATTCATGAGTCACGAATATCGAATGATAAGTCACGCATCACGCATTTCCCCTTACTCCTTACTTCTTACTCCTTACTCCTTACTTCTTACTCCTTACTCCTTATCTGGCTTATCACCGGCACGCTCTCCATCGCGCCGCATTTCCTGACGTTCTTCAACGAGCTTGCGGGCGGGACGCGGGGCGGGTATCGCTATTTGGTGGATTCCAACCTGGATTGGGGGCAGAATTTGTGGGATCTGCGGCAATGGATGTCCGAACATGGTGAGGATCACGTTTATTACGCGCACTATAGCCCAGCGCGGCTGGATGTGTATGGTATCAATGCTACATTCTTGCCACCCGATCCACGCGCGGGCGATTTTGTACCGTGGAATCCTGAGCCGGGACTGTACGCTATCGGTGCGACGGTGCTGCAGGGACCTTACGCACCGGACGTGAATACCTACGCTTGGTTCAGAGGGCGAGAACCCGAGGGGCGCCTGGGGAACGCGTTGTGGCTGTATCGCGTCCCGGCGCGCGAGGCACCGGGCTGGGCGGTACTCTGCGCGGACGTGCCGCTCTCACCGGAGACTGTGACGCGGCAGGTGGGTGTGGCCGACCTACGTATCCTCTGGTCGGATTGCGCGCACACGTCCGTCTACCCGGCGGGACAGCGACCGGGGCTGCTCATCGCATTGCCAGATGTTGCCGCGCCGCCCGCAGCGGAAGTAGATGCGATGCTACGGTCATCAGCCGGGGAGACCGAGTACGTGGTGTATCGTCTATCTGAACCGGTTCCGACGCCTGAAACAGAGCTATCGGAAATTGCCATCGATGGTCCATTGAACTTCTTGGGCTACACGCTTGACGCAGATGACATTGCACCCGGAGATGAAATTGTTCTCCAAACGTATTGGCGTGTGCGCGAGCTGCAGGGACGGCCGCTTTCGTTGATGGCGCATCTACTTGGTCCAGACGGGACCGGCGTCGCAGTGGGGGATGGGCTGGGCTTCTCGATTGAGCAATGGCAACCGGGCGACGTGATCGTGCAGCAGCACGTTTTGTCGATTCCGGCGGATGCACGTCCCGGTGTGTATACTGTCATCACTGGGGCCTACTGGCTGGACACGATGGAACGGTGGATCGTAGGAGCAGGAGAGACATACATCGTGTTGGAGGCGATTGCCATTGGCGATTAACCCCGAGTATATAGGTGGCGTGGCGCGCTGGCGCATCCAATGGAGCGTTCCGGGGCTGTTGTTGGTGCTGTTCGCTCTGCTGCTGAACGGTGTGCAGCCGCTCGCCTTCACCGCCGACGAACCGGCATATATTACTGCCGGGTATATGTTCCTGGCACGTGGAACAGAAGCCCTCAATGTGATGGCGCAGCGCGGGTATACGCCTCTGTTGGCGGTCTTGGAAGCGGCGCTGTTCTACGTCACCGAACCTGATATCCCACTGGAAACCCTGGCAGCGTGGCCGCCGAACTTCGACCCGTTTGTTCACACTATGGAGTCCTACCTTGAGCCTCGGGCACGCGTTAAGCTCGGCGCGCGTATCCCTACCATCTGGATGACCGTGCTGTTGGCCGCGTTGGTTTTCCGCTGGGGAAGGGATTTGTGGGATGCGCGTGCCGGATTGCTGGCGCTCGCGGTTTTGACCTTCGATCCGACGCTCTTGGCCCATGGCCGGCTGGCGACGACGGGCGTCGGCGTTATGATGCTGGGGACTACTGCTATGTATGCCGCGTGGCGTTGGTTGCAATCGCCCTCATGGGCTTGGGCGCTGGGAGTGGGAACGCTCGTGGGATTGGCGGCGCTGGCAAAGGTTTCCGGCCCTTTGTGGGGCGTGGCGGTGGCGCTGATTATGGTCGTCGCACTGTTCCGGGCACGGCATCGACGTGACATAAAGGCTTTGTGGTTCCAGGCACTGGCGGCAGGCGTGTGGAGTCTGCTACTGTTCTGGGCCGTGTACGGGTTTACGTGGGGGAAAATCGACGCGCTACCTTTTGGCGTCCCTGCACCGGCGTATTGGAAAAGCGCGCTGTATTTGGTAAATTATCGCTCAGAGATTTTTGCGCTGGGGCAAAGACAGTATGGCCGTTGGTGGTGGTATTTTCCACTTGCTTTTATGTTAAAGAATCCTCTGCCGTTGCTGACCGGGTGCGCCATAGGGCTGGTAGCATTGTGGCGCAAGCATAGGGCACCGACACGATTTCTCATCCTACTGGCTTTCTTCAACGAACTGATTGGCGAATCAGATAACGCTTATCACTATTTGTCCGGGTCCAATCTTGATTGGGGAGAGTCTGCTGAGATGTTCGTCGCCTACACCGAAGAACATCCAAAGGTCATTACCGAGCCGCCTGCGACCAAGTTTCGTCCTGAACCAGGACAGTACGCCGTGGGCGCTTCGTATCTGCAAGGCCTGGGTATCGGCGATCCATATGCCTATGCATGGTTCAGGCTGTGGGAGCCTCACGATGTGATCAATGATAACATCCTCATTTATGATGTGCCTGCGTTTGCGGTGCGTTGGATCGCACAGTGCGGCGCGCCGGCCCCGCCTTTGGACGAGGCGACGTTGCTCGCGGGTTTCGGCGATGACGATTTCCGCCGCACGAGTTTCGATGTAAGGACTTCTCCGCTTGTTTTCTCCTGGTGGCCCTCATTGCGGAATTTCAAGATTCTGCTATGCTGCTAATTTAGCTTTGACAAGACGAAACCTCTGTCTGAACCAGAGATACTGACAACGACAATCAAAGTTTTTAGCCAGGAGGATGACAAGAAAATGGTACGCCGTCGGTATATTTTATTTTTTTTGGTTTTGTGTGGCTTACTTGTGTCGCTAGGGATAGGTTACAGCGTTATCCAGCCTGCCGAGGCGCTTTCCGACAATCTTTTGGTCAACGGCAACTTCGATGAATTGCCTTTTTATTGGGCCTATCCCAATCACTTTGTTGCCGGTGGCTGGGACCGGTGGTGGATCCACGGCACGGTTCTACCTGAATATGATGACGTCAAGGGTGTTCGGGCGAATTATTACATTGATGGAGGACACGCACAGGTTTATTTCAAATGGGGCAATACCTACACTGCCGGCATTTTCCAGGTGGTAGATAGCCTCACACCCTGTCGCCTTTACGAACTCACGATGTACGCGCGCACGAACAGCTTGGACCAGGCACATCCAGGCACGCGCATCGGGCTTGACCCCTTGGGGGAGCAATTGACAGACGATGGCGCTGTTCACCCTGATGAGCAAGTGCGGCTACAGCGAGCAGTCTGGTCGCGCGAACAGACGGCGATTGGCGTTTGGGAAGAGTTATCTGTAACGGCGGAGCCTCTTGGAACCAGTCTCACGGCTATTCTTTATGCTTCACCGTCTCCGGGTAGTCCCGACATTCATTATTACGACACTTTCTGGGATGCCGGTGCGCTTCGTCTATCTTCATATCCAGATGGGCGTTTGCCAGGTCCAACACAACTCACGACCAGCTTCATCTACGATATTACTCCTATTACGTCCTCTACCAGCCTTACGATCAACTGGAATTTGGGCGATATTGCCGGAACTCAGGTCTGGTACAATGTTGTCCCGCCTCCTACGCCGCCTGCCCCCATTACTGCTACGTTCCAGATCAACTTTTCGGCCTATCTACCGTTGGTGTCGCGGGGTATACCGTTCGATTTCCCGCAGCAAACGACGCTGGAGTATGCGACCGGCACGGCGTACTCGGCGACGATTGCAGGTTTATCCCCCGATGATACGGTTTTCTACATCGTCGTGGCGCGCCGGTTGGTGGGCAATACGTGTGTCACCGAGTATGCCGGGCCTTATATGGCTAAACTGCAGCCTTGATGGATACAAACCTTTCGATTATCATTCCTTGTTATAACGAGGCGGAGAACGTTGCCCGGATGGCGGAAACGTTGTTTCCCGTCGTGGATGCGTTGGCAGCTACGCAGACGGTCGAGGTTGTTCTCGTGGATGATGGCAGCCGCGACGACACGCTGGCGCGGCTCCAATCCTTAGCCGACCAACGTCCGGGCGTGCGTGTCGTGCGTCACGAACAGAATCGCGGCCTGGGTGCAGCGATGCGCACCAGCTACGCCCACGCTCAAGGGGACGTGTTGGTGACAACCGACAGCGACGGGACTTATCCTTTTACCGAGATTCCGAAAATGCTGGCGCTGCTCACGCCGGATGTGGATATTGTTGTGGCTTCGCCGTATCATCCGCAGGGCGGAGTGGAGGGTGTGCCACGTTACCGACTCATCCTGAGCCAGGGCGCGTCGTTGCTCTATCGCGTGCTGCTCAAGTGGGATGTTCACACGTACACGGCGATGTTCCGCGCAGTACGGCGCGAGGTTGCCGTGCGCACACCTTCGGAAGCGACCGGCTTTCTCATGCCCGCCGAATTTCTGGCGAACGCGCTGTTGCTCGGCTATCGCGTGGCCGAATTCCCCACCGTGCTGCACGTCCGCCGTTACGGGCAATCGAAAGCGCGCGTGGCGCGCATCATCCTGGCGCACCTGCGCTTCCAAATGCGTTTGATCGGCTACCGCCTCACCGGGCGTAAACCACGTTCCAAGGGGGATTGAGTGCCGCGTTACAAAGTCATCACCGTCGTTGGCACGCGTCCAGAACTGATTAAGTTCTCGCCCGTGATTCCTCTGCTGGTCGAGACTTTCGAGCACCGGCTGGTTCACTCCGGGCAGCATTACAGCTACGCGATGGACGCGCTTTTCTTCGAGGAACTGCGCTTGCCTGCCCCTGACTACCGCCTGGAGGTCGGTTCTGCTTCGCACGGTGTGCAGACGGCCCGTATCCTGGAGCGTATCGAGCCGGTACTGCTCGCCGAAGCGCCGTCCGCTGTTCTGGCGTTGGGGGACACCAACACCGTCCTCGCCGCGATGCTCGCGGCGGCCAAGGTGCATGTCCCCGCCGTTCACCTGGAAGCCGGCTGCCGTTCCTTCAACCGGGATATGCCGGAAGAGATCAACCGCGTTGTGGCAGATCACGTCGCCGCGTGCTGTTTTGCGCCTGGCGAGAGAGAACGCGCGCACCTGCGTGAAGAGGGGATCGCCGAATCACACATTCACGTGGTTGGCTCGACGGCTATCGATGCGTGCCTGCGCAATGCACCGTTGTCTGCTGGACGAACGCTCGTGCAGCAGCTTGGAGTTGCCCCGGGCGAATACGTGCTCCTCACCCTCCACCGCGCCGAGAACACCGTCCCGGAGACGCTGCGGGGTATTCTGGAAGCTATCAACGTGCTGGCGGAGACGTGGCCCTTTGTCTTCCCGATCCATCCCCGCACGCGTGCCGTCCTGGAGGCGCTTACGCCACCGTTGACGCTGCATCCTCACATCCATGTCATCGATCCGGTGGGCTATCTCGACATTCTGCACCTGATCGGCCACGCCCGCGCCGTGGTGACCGACTCCGGCGGTCTGCAAGAGGAGGCGGCGACGCTCGGAGTGCCGCTTTTGATCGCGCGGCAAGAAACGGAGTGGGCGTATCTGGTCGATGCCGGGGCCGCTGTCATCATCGGCAATACCCGTACCACGATTCTGGAGACGACGCCGACTCTATTGCAACAGGGGCGGTCTGCTTTCAATCCTATCGATGTGACGCCGCAACGTGGCGCAGCCGAGCGCATCGTCACCACGCTGTTGCGCATTCTGGGCACCAGCCTTTAGCATTTGGGGATAAGATCAATGGGCGGCGTGGTTAAGCCAAAAACGTGCGATTGGTTGGTTTTGCTCCTGCTGCTGGTGTTCTTTGCGCAGGTGGTCAACGCCGCGACGCAACTGTCTCTGACCAGTGACGAAGGCCCCCAACTGACCAGCGCCTACGCTTATCTCGTCGAGGGTGATTCGTTGTTGGTGGAATATGATGGACATCCGCCCGGCGCTAAAATCTGGAACGCGCTGCCGCTTTTGTTCGTCCCGGACTTGGGCTCACCCGCCGAGACACCCTCGTGGCATTCCCCCGACCCCATCAGTTTGTTATGGGTCACGCAAGAGTTCTTTTATCCCTACCAGCCGTTGGACCGTATTGTCCTCTCGCCACGGATGATGGCGGCGCTACTGGGCATTCTGCTTCTTGCCGTTATCTATCGTTGGGCGGCGGATTTGTTCGGCGCGCGGGCCGGGTTGCTCGCGCTCTTCCTGGCGACCTTCGATCCCAACCTGCTGGCGCACGCCGGCCTGGCGACCAACGATCTCGCCGTTACCCTGGCGTGTACCGCGATGCTCTTCATGCTCAGTCGGTTTCTGCGCCGGCCCAATTTGCGCCGGGCGCTGGCTGCGGGAATCGTGTTAGGACTTTCCCAGAGTGCCAAGCTAAATGCGGTGTTGCTGTTGCCCGTTGTGGGGATGTTCCTGCTGGTACGTGCCTGGCAGTTGTATCACGGCCAACAGCGCTTTAAACTATCGGGCTTTATCGGTCAGGGTGGTGTCATTTTCGCTGTGGCCTTTCTCACGCTTTGGGCCACGTACGGGTTCGAGTTGCGGCACATCCCCGGGCTGCCCTTCGCCATACCGGCCGGAAGCCATCTGCTCTTGTGGGAACGGGTGCTCAAAGCGACCGGCGGCGGTCATCCTGCTTTCCTCATGGGCGAATTTTCCACCGAGGGATGGTGGTATTATTTCCCTGTCGCTTTCCTTAGCAAGACGCCGTTGGCCACGCTGCTCATCTTGTTGGTGGGTGTAGTGCGGCGTATCCTCGTGCGCCGTCGCCTCGCGCTGGATGCGTTGACGCTGTGGGCCTTCGTCCTGCTCTATGGCGCTTTTATCGTCTACAGCCGCCTCAACATCGGCTACCGGCATATGTTACCGGTGTTGCCGTTGCTGTACGTGGGAATAGGGAGTAGGGAGTATGGAGTAGGGAGTAGGGAGCGTGAATGGCGAATAACCACGCATCATGCATCGCGAATTACCCCTTATTCCTCACTTCTTACTCCTTACTCCTTACTTCTTACTTCTTACTCCTTACTCCTTGTGTGGCTTGCCCTTGGCACCTTACACATCGCGCCGCATTATCTCGCGTATTTCAACGAACTCGTTGGCGGGCCGGACGAAGGATATCGCTATCTGGTGGATTCCAATCTGGACTGGGGGCAGTCGTTCAAAGAACTGGCGTGGTATCAAGAAGAGCACGAGACGGGACCGGTTTTTCTCTCCACGTACATCGAGTACGCTGCGGCGCTGCGGAGCTATGGGGTAGATTTCGTTCCCCTACCGCCGCTCAACGCGGCGCCGGGCATGTTGCCGCGCCGCTTCAATCCAGCGCCGGGCGTGTATGCCATCAGCGCGACGACGCTTCAGGGCGTTCTCACCGCCGACTCGGAGATGTACGATTGGTTTCGTCATCGCGAACCGGATGCAAAGTTGGGTCACGGATTGTTCGTCTATCACGTGAGCGAACCGGAGACATCCCCCGGGTGGATCGCACAATGTACCGTTCCGGTAACGCCGTTACCCCTGGCGGTGATCGCTGAAGGGTTTGGGCAAACCGATTTGCGCCAGGTCGTGTTCGACTGTACACAGAGCTGGTTCGTGCCTGGTGGTGGGTCGGTTCCCGGTTGGTACGCGCTCTTCCGCGAGACGGCGCGTGGCGACGATACTTTCATTGGTGCTCAGTTGCGCCGATCGCGATTGAGTTTCGAACAGACGTATAGTGGTTTGCAGCCGCCCTTTGCCATCTATGAACGCGACATAGCCAGTGTTACACCTGAGATTCCGACTCTGGATGACATTTACGTTGGGGATCTGCGCTTCCTGGGCCATATGACGCGCCAATCCAGCGTGGAAATCGAGGTTTGGACGTACTGGCAAGTTATGTCTGTTCCGGTGACGCCGGTCTCGCTGATGCTGCACCTGGTTGGGCCTGGCGGCGCGCCGGTCGTCGTGGCTGACGGTGTGGGGATTCCGCAGGCGCAATGGCAACCCGGCGACGTGCTGGTCCAACGCCATCGCCTGCCGTTGCCATCCGATGTACCCAGCGGGGAGTATGTGCCACAAACTGGCGTCTACACGTTGGAAACCCTGGAGCGTTTCCCGGTGCTGGTAAATGGGCAAAGCGCCGGTGATGTGCTGACTTTGTCACCGGTGACATTTGGCCGGTAATTGCGTATCAAAAAAAAGCCCCCAGAAACAGCACACTGTTTCTGGGGGCTTGGTTTATAAGGATCGCGTTATGGCGTTGTGGTGAACTGTTGAGGTGCGGAGACCCAGGTTGTGCAAGCGCCGCCACTGAGACCGCGTGAGACGGCGATGTAGTCATACGTTCGTCCTGGGAGCAACCCTGACAGAGTCACCGAATGTACACTTGCCGGCGTTTTGTTGATGGGCGAAGCCGTCCACACTGGCGGGGTACCGCCCATCACCAGCGGCAAATATATCTTGTGTGGATAATCCGGTGGCGTTCCGCCATTTGCCGGGCGCAGGGCGTAATAAACCTGGCTCACTGCGTTATAAGGTTCGGTTGTCCAGGAGATTTGGGCCAAACTCTGTCCAGGTGTTGCTGAAGCACTGAGTGAGGGTGTGGGCAAGGCGTTCGGATCGTGCAACATCGCAGGCGTCACTTCCTGGAATGTGCCGCTATCCCAGACAATCGCGTGCTTAGTGCCGCCGTAGGCCAGCGCTCGTGAGTAGGCCGTGACTTTGTCGGAACGTGCTTCCGCCGTCACTTGCAACAGGCCGAAATTAGGGTACTTGAAGTCCTGTGGTTCACTCCAGATGATGCTCTCGGGATAATACCCGGGCAGAGCTGGATCCGTTGCCGGGTCGGTGTGCCAACCGGTAGGATCGAGGCCTACCCGCAACTGGGCGGTAGGATTGGATAAGCCATCGTCAGGGCGCGAGAGGCCATACATCTGGAACTGGTATTGTAGACAGGGCGTTACGTTGTAGATGACTTGATACAACCCGCCTTCTTGCACATCGCCACTGTAGCTGCGCAATACTACCGATTCCACGCCGGCTTGGATGATACTACTCTCGGCAAATGACTTCACCAAGGGGGTGTCGCGCATATACCATAGGCGCCAATCTTGCAGACGCTGCCCATCATCGTCATCCGGCACCCACGAGCCGACGAGCCACGTGCCGTACCGGTCGTTGAACTCGTACCAGCGATGGTTGTCGAAGCCGGGGTTTTGCAGGGT
>Ga0129302_1000418_pt1 | contig 31643 bp, 25 predicted proteins | sample BlaSprsedimmetaG_FD_94476 | JGI IMG/M metagenome (GOLD analysis project Ga0129302, IMG submission 94476) | Hot spring sediment bacterial and archeal communities from California, USA to study Microbial Dark Matter (Phase II) - Blank Spring... | ecosystem: Environmental > Aquatic > Thermal springs...
AAACGATGCCAATATTTCCGCGCAACTGGCGAAGCTGGGCGAGATTTTCGTCAACGATGCTTTTGGGACCGCGCACCGCGCGCAATCCAGCACTGAGGGTGTGGCGCATTACCTGCCCGCTGTGGCCGGTTTTCTGATGGAGAAGGAGATCGATTTCCTGGGCCGCGCTACCGAAGACCCGGAACGCCCCTACGTCGTCATCTTGGGCGGTGCGAAAGTCTCCGATAAGATTGCCGTTATCAAGAATATGCTCGGCAAAGCCAACAAAATCCTTATCGGTGGTGGAATGGCGAACACGTTCTTCAAAGCGCAGGGGCTTGAAATGGGCGATTCGCTGGTCGAAGATGATGTGCTCGATACCGCCAAGGCACTCCTTGCCGAGGCTGGCGATAAGCTGGTTTTGCCGGTGGACGGGGTGGCCGCGGAGGCTTTTGATAACGACGCTGCCAGCAAAGTTGTGGATGTGAATGCCCTCGAACCCGGTTGGCGACTTCTCGACATCGGTCCAGAGACGGTGGCGTTGTACAAAGACCTTCTGGCGACCGCCAAGACCGTCGTGTGGAACGGCCCGATGGGCGTTTTCGAGATGCCAAACTTTGCCAAGGGAACCTTTGCCATCGCTGAGGCGCTGGCAGACTTGGACGCTATATCTATTATCGGCGGCGGCGACTCGGCTTCGGCGGTCAAGAAGGCCGGCGTTGCGGATAAGGTTAGCCACGTTTCCACGGGCGGGGGCGCAAGCCTGGAATTCTTTGAGGGCAAAGTGCTGCCGGGTGTGGCGGCGTTGGCAGAGAAGTAACAGGAGAAACCATGCGAAAACCATTTATTGCCGGAAATTGGAAGATGAACAAGACCGTTGCCGAGGGCGTTGCGCTGGCGGCGGGCTTGAAGGAAACCCTGGCCGATGTGGCCGACATGGAATTGGCCGTCTGCCCCACGGCGACGGTATTGAGCGCGGTACGCGACATCCTGGCTGGCTCCAATATCGGCGTAGGCGTGCAGAATATGTACTGGGAGGATAGCGGGGCCTTCACCGGCGAGATTTCCCCGCCGATGGTCAAAGAGTTGGCCGAATACGTCATCATCGGGCACTCGGAGCGTCGCCAATTCTTTGGCGAAACCGATGAAACCGTCAATCGCAAGCTCAAGGCCGCGTTAGCCTACGGGATCACGCCGATTGTCTGCATCGGTGAGAGCCTGGAGCAGAACAAGGCCGGGGAAACGGTGCCCTTTGTTGGGAAGCAGATTCGCGGCGCGTTTGCGGGCGTCTCCGCCGAGGAAGCCGTCAAAGTCGTGCTGGCCTACGAACCGATCTGGGCCATCGGCACCGGGCTGACCGCCACGCCGGAAGATGCCGACCGCATCATCAAGGTGGCCATCCGCGACGTGCTCGTCAAGTTGTATGACGTCGCCGTCGCCGAAGCGATCCGCGTGCAGTATGGTGGCAGCGTCAAGCCGGACAACATGGCCGCCTTCATCGTGATGCCCAACATCGATGGCGCGCTGGTTGGCGGGGCGAGTCTCAAAGTCGATTCGTTTACCGGGATCGTTAAAAATGCAGTTACAGCGTTGAGCGCCTCGTGATGCGGCAGAAAATCACAAAGCCGGCTGGAGACCACCAGCCGGCTTTCGTTATCTCTATTGACCTTAGCCTGCCTCTTGTATGCTTTGGTCGATGGCAGCCAATAACTCACTTGGCTTGATCAGCTTGTTCAAAAAGACGTTCGCGCCCGCATCCAGCGCCTTGACGCGCTTCGCCTCGTCGGTGCTTGCCGTCAACATAATGATGGGGAGCGCCTGATAATCCGGCATAGCGCGCACATGCCGTAACAAGGTAAGGCCGTCCATATTTGGCATAGCGACGTCCAACAACACCACATTAACCGGGTTCGTTGCGAGTGCCTTCAAAGCCTCTTCACCGTTGCTGGCCATCAAGACCGTGTAGTTGGTCTTGCCAAGCATATAACCCAACATCCGCCGAATCGATAATTCATCGTCAACGATCAATACTGTTGTCATAAGCGTGTCCTCAATCACTATTTGCTGGCGTTGATCTAGCTACTCTTCTATACTACTAGAATTTTGACCCCCTATGCGTTAAAACATGATTAAGGGCAGGTGTACAGAACGTTACATCGGGACAAAGACTACAAAAGTCTCCGCAGTTACTGCATGGTGCAAACCGCGTGTTCATTGTGGATATTTGCTCGAGCAGGTACCTCGTGAGACTTTTGTAGTCTGGCCCCCAGGGTGGCGAAACGTGAGGCTGGCCATAAAAAGTAGGCGGTAAACGGTGCACAGGAACTTGCCCTGTCTACCGTCTACCGCCTACCGTTTGTCTGCGTTGGGGAAGGCGGGACTTGAACCCGCACGCTTTTCAGCACATGATCCTAAGTCATGCTCGTCTGCCTATTCCGACACTTCCCCGGCAGCCGCCATTATACGTCAAATGACGGCGGAAGCAAATGTTTTGAGCCATCAACCTTGCGAAGGTTGCGAATCATCTTCTGGTTCGATAATCTCGACCAACCTTCGCAAGGTTTTTTATTGCGCCACTTCCTCTCCATACGCCAGCAGTGCGGCGACTTCCTCATCCGAGCGACCTTCGGCGTAGACGCGCAGCACCGGCTCGGTGCCGGAAGGCCGGATGAGCAGCCAGGAATCGTCTGCCAGGATGTACTTGACGCCATCCTTCTGGCTGACCTCGACGACCTTCTCGCCGGCCAACGTTGCCGGAGCCTGCTCGGAGAGCCGCGTTACCATTGCCTGCTTGGGTACCGGACGCTGGAGTGGGATGTCGGTGCGGGCGTAGCGCGCCGGACCCACCTGGTTTTGGATGTCGGCAATCAGTTCGTGCAGCGGGGCATTCGCGTCGGCCATCACTTCCAGCAGCAGCAGGCCCATCAGCACCCCATCGCCTTCGGGAATGTGCCCCTTGATCGACAGGCCGCCGGATTCCTCGCCGCCGATCAACACATCGTCCTCGATCATATAATCGGCGATGTAGTTGAAGCCTACCGGCGTCTCGTACAGCGGCAGTTCGTAACGCTTCGCCAGCCGGTCCACCATCCGCGTCGTCGAGACGGTCTTGACGACTGCGCCGGTCCAGCCACGGTTCTCCACCAGATAGCGCAACGCCAGCGCGAAGATGTGGTGTGGGTCGACGAACTCGCCGCGTGCATCCATCGCGCCGATGCGGTCGCCATCGCCATCCGTTGCCAAACCTACGTCGGCGTGATGGGTCTGGATCGCTGCGCTGAGGGCTTGCAGGTAATGGCCGAGCGGTTCGGGGTGAATGCCGCCGAACCCGGGGTTCATCTCGCAGCGGATTTGGTGCAGGCGGCAGCGCGTGCGGCTCAACATATCGCGGAAAGCGCCGCGCCCGGAACCGTACATCCCATCGGCTACCACCTGTAGTTCGCCTTTGGAGATTGTGTCCAGATTGAGCAGGGTCGAAAGGTGCTGGTAGTAGGCCCATGCCGGATCGAAGATCTGGATCAGGCCGAGGTTGGTCGCCTGTTGATATTCCATCAGGTTGGGGCCACGTGCCTCGCGTTGGTTGCGTTCCAGCAGCGCCTCGACCTGCCGTGCTTGTTCGGGCAACGCCGAACCCCCAAAAGCTGCCTTGAGCTTGACACCGTTGTAGCGTGGTGGGTTGTGACTGGCGGTGATCATCACGCCCGCCTCGGCCTTCTTATCGACGATGGCGTAAGACACTGCCGGGGTAGGGGCGTCGGCACGGGTAAGGTGCGCGATAATGCCGTTGCCGGCCATCACGCGCGCTACTTCACGCGCGTAGCGATCTGACAGGAACCGCGTGTCGTAGCCGATGACCACCTCCGACTCGTCGCGCTCGCTCTGTTCGCGCACGTAGTCGGCAATTGCCTGCGCCAGCAGGCGCACATTCTCGAAGGTGAATGTATCGCTTATGACGGCCCGCCATCCATCCGTACCAAATGCAATTGTCATAGTTCCTCTCCTTTGTCACGAATACACGAATGATTAGATTTGTATCAGGGCTTTTCCATCTCGGCCAGGGCGGTGTAAGCGGGGCGTACCGCGCCACCCGGCCACGTGTCGAAGTTGCCATCGCCCAAGCCCCACCAGAATGGATCGACAATGCCCCACCAGAATTCCTCGTTGTGTGGTTCCCACGTGGGGTCGGGCAGGTTCCACACGAACATTGGACCAATCCAGGGCGACCAATGTTCACGCGCGTAGTGAAAAGCGCGCACCAGGTAATCCGCCTGCTGCTCCGGCGTCACGGCGAACCAGGCATAATCGGGATTGTCGGGCCGGTCGTCGGTGTGCCAGCCGAATTCCAGGATCGCTACCTGTTTGCCAGCGTCGCCATACTGTTCCATAATGGTGCGCATGTTCTCGACGTGCCGGAAGCAGAAGATTTGATGCCCGCCGTAGCCGTTTGCGGGATCCGCCGCCTCAGCGGGTGAGATTTCCGGTGCGGCCTTGTAGCCGGGAGCGTTTAGCCCCAATAGATCGAAATACGATGCAGCACCGGCTTCGTACATCCCCTTCAGATAATCGGCGTCCGGTATAGCGTCCGGCGGGCCGGAGCCGGTGGGTGAAAGCCCCGCCGAGATGACCAAAGCCTTGGGATCTGCCGTTTTGATGCCCACGTAACATGCGCGGAGCACAGTGACGTAGTCGACGGCATCGGGGACCAGGCCGTTCCACTCCCGGGCCAGATTTGGCTCGTTCCAGACCTGGTAGCCCTGCACGCGTCCTTTGTAACGTTCCGCCATCGCGTGACAGAAGACACCGAAGGCTTCTATATCCACCGGCAACATCCGTCCCTCAGCATCGGGTTCTGTCGGAATGGCCCATAAAGGTGGATGATCGACGCGGAAGACCAGGTTGACATCCGCTGCTTCAGCCTCGTCCACGATGCGATCGGCACCGGCCCAGATATAGATGCCTGCGCCGTGCCCTTCGATATCCAGCCACGCCAGCCGTTGTTTGACCCAGGTAAACCCACCCTCGCGCACTAAATGCCAATCGCGCCGGACGGCGGCCCAGGGATCCCACCACATATGGATGTTGATTCCGTATTCGGGCGAGTCGAAGCGTAGTGGCACGGGCCAGGGGGTTGGCGTCGGTTCGGGTGTGGGAACATGCCATCCTGGAAAAAGGCCAGGCTGTGTTGCCAAAAGCCATCCGGCGAGCGCCAGGAGTGCGAGGCTCACCAGCGCGCCAGCATGCAGGAGTCGCCGCTGTGGTCGGGGCGGCTCCGGCGGCGCTTGTGAAGGATCGGTCATCACCATCACGGAGGGCGCTAGGGAATCTTAGGCATCTCCCCGAGTACGCCGTAGGCCGGACGCGCGGCGCCTTGCAAATCTAGAATGCTGTACGGCGCGTTGGGGTCGGTTGCGCCGAGACCGCCCTTGTACGAGTAATCCAGGTTCCACAGGAAAGCTAAGTGGACGAAGCCCCACTCACGCATCAACTGGAAGGCCTGCACGTTCCAACGGGCTTGATCTTCCAGGGTGTTGTCGTCGGCGAACTCGAAGTCCGGCGGCGTGCCTTCAAACCCTTCTGAAGTGGCCCACCCAAACTCGGTGACGCACAGTGGCTTGTTGAAACCTGCCGCTTGAATCATCTCGTGATAGCCCCAGAGCGTGCTCTTGAACGACCAGGAGTGGTTGGGATTGTCGAACGGTCCCCGGAACTTCGCGTCGGGATTGTCGTAGCCTTCGTCCCACGCCACGTCCGGTGGCATATTGATGCCGTTGTGGTGCGCGCCCACGCAATCCGCGTAGTTGAGGAAGCCGGCGTCGATCATTTGTTGGAAATAGACGAAATCGTCCATATAGATCACGCGGTTCGGATTGGCCGGATCGGTCGCCGAAGCGCCTGTCGGTGACAACGCCCCGCTGATGACGATGATGCTAGGATCGCGGCTTTTGATGGCCTGGTAAGAGAGGCGTAGCATCTCCACGTAACGGGCCGCGTTCACACCCTCGGCGGTATCCCATTCGCGGTCGAGGTTTTGCTCATTCCAGACTTCGATGGCATGGATTTTGCCCTTATAGCGGTCGACCATTTCGCCCAGGAAATCACTGAACAGCGTTATATCGTTGGGAGGGGCCGCTTCGGGGTTGTCGTCGAAGTAGGAGCGGCTCCATTCCGGTGCGCCGACCACACTTAACATGACCTTGAGATCGCGCTCGTTGGCGAACTCTACCATTACATCATAGCCGCTCCAGTCCATCTGGCCTGGAGCAGGCGAAAAGTGATCCCAGCGCACCTGTTGTTTGACCCAGGTGAAACCAAGCTGGTATGCGATCTGGTCGAGCGTGTAATCCGGCATACTGATAGCGTGCGCCGCGATGCCGTACCCAAAATCCCCCCACGGCAGCGGAGGGTAGGGAGAGGGGGGGGCGGTTTGAGTGTCGTTTTGTGGTGTCGGCGTGGGCAGCGTGATGAAGCCCTCTGGCGTCGCCGTGGGTTGTGGAACCGGTACGGTCGCCGTCGGGGTGGCGGGCGCTCTGGTTGCCGGCGCCGACGTCCCAGGCAACTTGATCAGGCCGAAGACACACGCCAGCGCCAGCAGCAGCAATATGCCCCAGATAATGGCCGCTATGATCAGATTGCGGCCTTTCAATTTAGAAAAAATATCACTAATGTGTTGCAAAAATGGACTATCCATCGATCCTCCACGTGTGGTTTGTGAACACGACGCGTATCAGCCAGATAAATTGTTTATCCCCAGCCTAAGTCTTTTGCTGCACGGCGTCGCGTATGCGGCGTCTTGCTTTCCGGTTCTGCGCCGGTTTTGTCCGCGGTTGCGTGTTCGTGATCCTCGGGCGGCCCTTCGGCCAGCATCCGGTTTTCGACCTGGTCCGTGAACATCACCGCACCGGCCATTTGACCGGCCTCTGAAGCGCGCATCGTAGCCGTGAGGTCGTCCACCAGGTCTGTCACGTCGGTGTCGGTCGCGCCCTCGGCGCGGCGGGCGAGCAGTTCGCGGTATGCCGGGCTGCCATAGACGCCCTCGGCGTCGGCGAGACGCCCGGAATCCTGCAAGAAACGCGCGATAGCGCGTGGGTCGTTGGCATCTACCTGGGACGCTTTTTCGCGCAACTCGCCCGTGTGGTGCGCACTGCTGCGCACGACGTTGGCGGCTGCGATCAGGCGCTCGACCTCGATGGTTCCGCAGCGTGGGCACGGCGGCGGCAGCGCATCGATGCGCCGCGCCAAGTGCCGGAAGCGACCTTCACAGATCGGACAGTAGTATTCGTAAATCGGCATCGTTGTATATTCACAACAGGCTCCCGTCTGCTTGAGAACGGGAACCTGATTGCGTCTCCACGAATAGTGAGTATACCCGCCTTCCCTAAACGGGCAAGCGGAAGGTGCACTGTTACGAATCCGATCTGGGGGGCGTGAGGCCCGGCAGCGTGCAGATGATAACCTGCCGGCCGGTACGATCGGTGTGCAGCGCATACGTCTCTGTACCGCTGTCGAGGATGATGCGATACCCTGGTGTAACCACCATCAGACAGACCTCTTCCGGCCCGGCACAACCCAGACAGGAATCGGGCCAATCGACGGCGGTGACGTCTAACACGGTAATGGATTCCATGGCGATGCCTTCTTGCTCTACCAGCGTCTTGATCGCCGCTTCGACGGCAGGATTGTCGCGGTAGGACGGTGGAATCGATGTCTCGGCGGATGGCTCACAGATGACGAAGCGCTCGTAGTCTTCGGTGGTGTGGACGTTGTATTCTTGCCCTTCTATATCCATGAACACCATGTGCCATCCAGGTGTGAGCACTTGCGCGTACATCATATCCGGCTGCGGACATCCCAGGCTCGCGTCTGGCCAGGTCACTTGTTCGGCGGAGACCAACGTCAGTGCCGTAGCCGGTAGGCCGGCTTGCTCTGCCACTTGCACACGCAGTTCTGACAACTTTTGCGCTTCCGCTTCGAGCTTCGGTGTAGGCAGCGCTGAAATGGGCGGAACAGGCGCAGTTGGCAGCGGCGACTCCGTCGGTCTGGCGTCGCTATCTGGGGTTGGCCGTCCGCAGGCCATCAGCAGCACCATCACGATTGTCATCACGAAAACAAACTCGAACTTTTTCATCCTAACCTCCTCATTGTTACTGACCTGAGCATTGTGGCCCACACTTTCTAGTGCCTAACCGCCCAAATTCTTGCTAAACAGACAAGAAAACGGGCTGCGAAAAACCTTTTTGGTTCCGGTTTATCCAGGTTAGGCTTTGATTATAAGCCTGGTTCTGTTAGCAATCTATGTTCGGGCCAGTAGTACATTATACCATTCTCTATTTAGAGACGTGCTCTGTGCATAAAAAGTTCCCTGGGTGTCGCGCGCGGGTTGACGTTTTTGAGAATTGGATAGATACTGAGGATCGAAATTTGCTACACAGAATGGGAGCCGCACTGTGTGAAACGTCAACTTGCTCCCAAACGATTTAGCTGACGAATAACAGACTGTTTTCAGGAGGCGACAATGATCGATAGAGCACGGGATATTGCCAAGACGATGGGTTACACCAGCGTGGATGCGATTTTGGAAGCGATCGGCAGCGGGGAATTGATTCTGGTGAAGGCTACAGAAGGGCGACGGTCGAAAACGGCGGAGTGGATCCGCGGTCGGCTGGCCGTGGCGCGCGGCGAAGACGCAGGGGTGGCCGCAACGTTGGAAGATATTGCCGACGCTCTGGACCTGGCGACCGAACTGGCGCACTACCCGGTGGACGCCGATGTCTGCGACATGGACCTGCCGCACGGTTGGCCGAGTTATTGCGAGCGGAGCGTACTGCAGTAATCGCGCCGCGTTGGACGGGCCACGTCCACAACGTGCGTACTATGGGCGGCGGGCCACGCGCACGTGAATCTGCCGCCCGTTCGACGTTATCGCAATTGCGCCGGCCTCGTCGGTGCGGTAGACTGTTTTGTCCATCACCCGTGCCAGCACCGCCGGGTCTGGACCGCGCGCGTCATTTCCGGCACTGATGATAACGACCTCCGGCGCGACGGCCTGCAGAAAGGCCGGCGTGGAGGTCGTTTTTGCGCCGTGGCGCGCCAGGAGTAGCGCGCTGCTGCTCAGATTGCGGCCTTCGCGTGCTACCAAGGTCTCTTCTACCACGGCTGTAGCGTCGCCGCCAAAGAGAAAGCTGGTGTTGCCGTAGGTGAGGCGCAGCACCAGCGGGCCGCCTGCGCTGTCTGGCTCGGGCCACAGCGTTTGTAAGGTGACGCCGTTGTCAAGCTCCCACGTCATACCGGCCCATAGCGTATCCACACTCCCCGCCGGGCGCGCTGCTAAGAGGGCTTCCCACCGTTCGTAAAGACTGCCGCGCCCCGTTTCTGGCCCCACGTTAACAAAATCGACGGTGTACCGTTCCAGCACCGGAATTAGCCCCGGCAGACGCCCCGATGTGGGCGACGTAAGGATCACCATGTCTAGCCGCCGGTCCCAGAACGGCATGCGCTGTCCTATCTGCGCGAGCGTGTGTGGGGCGTTTGCACCGCCGTCGATCAACACCTGTTTGCCGCGCGGCGTCTGGATGAAGATGGCGTCACCCTGGCCCGCGTCCAGGACGACGACGTGCAGGCGACCATCGGGTATGCTGTAGATGCCGGCGAACAGGAGCACGAGCACGGCGACACCTGTGATGAGCTGCCCACGGGAAACTTTCGTGAGCGCGATCCGGTAGCGTTGCCGCTCCTCGATCGGGCGGCTGAACCACCACGAGACCACCCCCAAGACGACGTAGTATCCCCACACCAGTGGTAGTGTGACGTTGTTCAGTTCCACCGAGGCCAACGGAAAAGTCGCCGTCCAACGCACCACGGCGATGGTATAGGTGAGGAATACCCACCCGAACCAACTCAAGACCTGCCCCACCGGTCGCAGGAGCAATCCGGCAATCAGCGCCACGCCTCCGGTGAACATCACGTATTGTTGTGCCGGCAAAATTAACAGGTTCGTAAGCAGCGTCACCAACGAAAGACGGCGAAAAACGCCGATGATGACGCCCGTGGTGGTGATCTGCGCAGCGATGGTGACGATGAGGGCGTCGCTCAGCAGACCGACGATCTGTTGTGCGCGTTCTTTGTCGGTGAGGCGTTCGAATAAGCGTTCGAACCAGCGCGTGATCGGCTCGGTGTAGAGGATCAATCCCAGGGTGGCCGCCAGGCTGAGCTGAAAGCCTACGTCCCACAGCACGTAAGGGTTCAACATCCCCATGACTAACACCGCTGCCGCAAGCGACGTTGGTCCGTGGGTGGTGCGCTCTTCACGCCGTGCGAGGATCATCACTGTTGCCATGACCGCCGCGCGCAGTACCGCCGCCGACGCACCCACCAGGATGGTGTATAGCCACAGGCCCACGAGCGGCAGGAGCGTTTTGCCGCGCCCTTTGAGCAACCGTTCAGCCATCTGGATGAAGACGCCGGCGATGATCGAGAGGTTGAAACCGGAGATGGCGACGATGTGACTGGTGCCGGTGGCGACGAAGGCTTCATTCAGGCCGGCAGAGATACCACTTTCGACACCGAGGAGGATACCGGCGAGCAGTGACGCCTCCGGTTCAGGCCATATCGCCAGCAGTGTCCTGAGCGCGTGCGCTTTGAAACGGTAGAGCCATTCCCACAGGAAGAATCCGTGACCCGTATCCAGTACGCTGACGTCGGCCTGCCGCAACAGCGAGTGGATGCCCTGGCGAGCCAGATAGTCGCGGTAGGAGAAACTCTCGAAGACCGGTGGCGTTTCCAACAGACCGGTAGCGTGGATGAGATCGCCGTATTCGATAGTGGTGTAGGCCGGGGCCTTGACGAGGACGTGGCCGCGCAGGGGAATGGCCGTGCCGTCGGCGAGGATGAGCGCCTGGACGTCGAGGTGGAGATTGGTGAGGGTAGGGCGATGGTCCGGTTCGCGGCTGACGACGCCCTGAAGAACGACGCGCCCGGCCCCGTTGTAGAAGGCGACATGCTCCGCGTCGATGCGGGGTTGGGCGATCAGGAGCCGACCCGCGCCGAGCAGCAAGCCAATCAGGGCGAAGGCAGTAAGGCACGCAGCGCGTTGCTGTCCCCATCCGGTGTGGAGGAGGAAAGCAGCGGGGAGCGCCAGGAGCAGCCACACAGGCGGGAAAAGCGCGGCCTGGGCCAGGAGTACGCCCCCGGCCCAGGCCAGAACGAAGATCATAAGTGGGGTCATCCCCCGTAGGCGACGCTGCTTGCGGCGTCGCCGTTTGCGATAGCCCCGGCGTCAGCCGGCGATGGCCTCGCTGAGAGAGCGGATGTCGTAGAAGGGGCCATCGGCGGGGGTGACGCAGCGGACGCGCAGCGTAGCGAGGGGATGCTGGCGCCCGTCGATTTCGATGTAACCCTGAGCGTGGGTGGCTTCGCCATAGTGTTCGGCGAGGGATTCGGCGAACGCAGCTCGCACCTCGGCTTCGAGTGTGGCGGTGCGTTCCTGGCGGGTGATGACGATGAAGTCATCGTGGCCGCCGTAACCGATGAAATCATTGAAACTGCCGGCGGTTTCGGTCTCGTCGTGGGCCAGGGCTTCAGCCAGTAGGCGGGCCGCGTCGTAGAGTAGCTTTTCACCGGCCACAAAGCCATAAGCTTCGCGGAAGGAATCGAGTTTGAGGATGCGGAAGCGCATCAGCGCCCACTCGCCTTCGGGCATACGCAGAAGGCTCAGGAGTTCGTCGTGCACCTGCCGCCCGGCCGGCAGACCGGTGGTCGGGTCGGTGATGTTGTCCAAGTTTTTGCGGTTGATAGCGTTGCGGACGCGCAAGGCAATAAGTTCCGGGTCGAGTGGGCTATCGATGAAGTCGTTGGCACCACCTTCCAGACTGGCGAGGCGTTCCTGGCGGTTGTCCTCTTCGCCGAACAACATAAGAAAGGTGTGTTTGGTGCGATTGATCTCGCGCAAGCGGCGGGTCACTTCCAGGCCGCTCATATCAGGCAAGCTGATGCTGATGAGGATGACCTGGGGCATAAAGCGAGCGGCGGTTTTGAGGCCATCCGCGCCGCTGGTGGCTTCGGCCACTTCCAGTCCTTCCTCGATGAATTGTTGGGACAACAACTCGCGGTTGCCGTCGTGGTCTTCGATAAGCAGAACTCGCCCTTCCACGTCTTACTCCTTGAACCCGATCAATCCTATGCATATTATAGAAAAGAACTGGAATTAGGTCAAGTCGAATACTACACGGAAACCGATGGCGTGCGAGCGGTTGTGGGGCCGGCTGCGCTCAAAGACGAAGGTGCGGGCAGATTCGGCGGGGAAATTCCAAGCGCCGCCGCGCAGGATTTTGGTATTATGATCGTGGTCGCTGACGGTCCATTCCCAGACGTTGCCGGCCATATCCAGTGCCCCGCTGGGACTCTCGCCTTCTACAAAGACGCCCACGGGGGTTGGTCCGCCCAGGCCGTTCTCGCGTGTGTTGGCGTGAGCCGGGGTGAAGGTTTCGCCCCAGGGATAGTCGCGTCCGTCGCTGCCGCGCGCGGCGCGCTCCCATTCCTCCTGGGTGGGCAGCCGCCCGCCGGTCCAGGCGCAGTAGGCGGCGGCTTCGTCCCAGGTGACGAGCACGACCGGCTGGTTACTGCGTCCTGCTGGATAGGTACGCTGTTCGGGGTCCCAGTTGTAGACCCGCGCCCAATCTTCGTCCACGTAAGGGACGGGGATTTCCGGGTGGGCTTGCAGGAATTCGGCATACTGCGCCTGGGTAACGAGGTAACGCCCGATACGGTAGGCCGGCAAGATGCAAGGCTTCTTTTCCGCCTTATGTAGGAACTCCCCGGCCGGAATCATCACCGTCGCGGAAAAATCGCGGGGATCGCCCAGGCGACCGAGCGCCAATCCTGCCGAGAGGCGTTGTGCGATAGGGGCCGCTTGCTCGTGATCCATGAATCTGACGAGAGCGCGGCTGTAGGCCGGTTGGTGCTGCCGGGCGATTTCGACGGCGGCATGGAGACGGGCGGTGTTGCCACTCAGGAGGTCGTCCCACACTTCCCGGTCGGGATCATGGGCGTCGGGCACAAGTCCGAGGCAGGCGCGGAGTTCGTGTGGCGCAAGGTGGACGAACGAGGTCGTGACGGGATCCGCCGCACCCAGCACGCGGGCGAGGATCGGATCGGCAGCATAGCGGGCGATGGGGAGGGGAAGCGACTTTGTGCCGGGGAGCGCCGCGCTATCCGGTGTAGCCTGCGGGTTGCGTACGTGCGCTGCCAGTTCCTGGAGCAGGCCAGGATGTTGCACCAGAACGGCGTACAGCTCCGGGTAGCGTTCCTGAAGGACGACGATCTTCGCCAGCAGGATGGGGCCGAGTTCTTCCCACGCAGCCGTAGCCGGCTGCGTGAGCGCCTGGCGCAAGCGCAGGGCATTAAGACCCAGTTTGAGGTGCCTGGGATTAGGCGGTAGTCCCACCGCGAGGATGTGACGCGCTGCGGCGGGTAGATCGGGGGCAAGTTGTGCCAGGAAACGCTCGATGTGGGTGGCTGAGAGTGGCGGCAGCGTGAAGGCCGCTTGCACCAGCCGGTCCAGGTAGGGAGTGTGGATGCCCGGGACTGCGCCCGTTTCGGTGGGCTGTTCGCCATAACGTGCGTTGAGACCGGCGTTGAGGCGAGCGCAGTCGGCGGCTAGAAAACACAGACTCCCAGGCACGCCGAGGAAACGCCGCGTGGCTTCGAGTGTATCCACAGCGCGCTCTGGTGGACAGTCGTCGAGGCCGTCGATGAAAAGGGCGAGCCGGCCTTGGTGTGCGATGATGTAATGGTTTACCCACCGGGCGAACGTGGCGGGGAAGATTTCCGCCAGCGCGCCGGCATCGCCGGTGGTGAGGCGCGTTTCTAAATCGGCGAGTTGCTGCGCGTCTTCGGGCGTTAGGTCGAGGGGTTTGAGCGCGGCGAGTGCCTGTAGCAGCAGGACACGCGGTATGGTAGAGCTTGTGTGGGCGTGTTGGGCCGCGTCAAACCATAGGCTGAGGATGGAGTGGCCTGCGGTCTTCGCCTGCTCCGCCAGCGATGCAGCGATGAGGCGCAGCAGGCTGGTCTTCCCGCACCCGGCCGGACCGAAGACGCCGATGGTGAGTGGCGAATCTCCTGCCAGTGCCAGAAGGCTCAGCGTCTCGGCGTAGGTGCAGAAGCCAAAGGCATCCTGTGTTGCCGTCGTCAGCGGTTGATCGGTGCAAAATGCTAAAGACATCGTCTCAACTCCTCTTGGTCAACGGAGTTAACGGATGAAACTGATTGATAAATATGCAATTTTCTCTAGTATAGGTCGTTTTATATTTATGTCAAGGTTTATGTATTTTGCACGGGATTATGTTGGCGCGAGACAGTCATTTTCCGCACAGCAAACGGATAAGCATCACTTGACCCGCTAATTGCTCATGTTACTATCGAAGCGGGAGCGCGTGTGTGAATAAGCACCTGACTACCCGGCTAACAATATCAGACCAATCTCAAAGGAGTACATCAATGATGCATACTGCGGACTATATCGACCTGGAAATGACTTACGCCACGCATACGTACACACCTCTGGACGTGGTGCTCAGTCGCGGCGAGGGCGTGTGGGTGTGGGACGTGGAGGGCAAGAAGTACCTCGACTGCTTGAGCGCCTATTCTGCACTGAACCAGGGCCATCGCCATCCACGTATCATAGGCGCGATGATGGAGCAGGCGGAGCGCGTGACGCTGACCTCGCGCGCGTTCTACAACGACCAATTTCCTCTCCTGGCGAAGGAGCTGTGCGACCTCACCGGCTACGATATGCTGATTATGATGAACTCTGGCGCGGAGGCGGTGGAGGCTGGTATCAAATCGGCGCGGCTGTGGGGGCATCAGGTAAAAGGTATCCCCGACAATCAAGCGGAGATTATCGTTTGCGAGCACAACTTCCACGGGCGCACCATCACGGCGATCTCGCTTTCGACGACGCCGCTGTACAAAAAGGACTTCGGGCCGCTGACACCCGGCTTCAAGGCCGTTCCCTTCGGTGATGCCGAGGCGCTGGAGGCTGCCATCACGCCCAACACGGCGGGTTTCCTCGTGGAACCGATCCAGGGGGAGGGCGGGGTTATCGTCCCGCCGGCCGGATACCTGCGCGCTGTGCGCGAAATCTGCGACCGGCACAATGTTTTGCTCCTCGCCGACGAGATCCAGACCGGCCTGGGGCGCACCGGCAAGTTGTTTGCCTGCGAGTGGGAGGGCGTGCAGCCCGACATCCTCATCATCGGCAAGGCGCTTTCCGGAGGGATGATGCCCATCTCTGCTGCCCTGGGTGACCGCAACATTATGGGCTTGTACAAACCGGGGATGCATGGCTCGACCTTCGGCGGAAACCCGATGGCGAGCGCAGTGGCACGCGCAGCACTGCGGGTGGTCGTCGATGAGAAGCTGCCGGAGCGAGCACAGGAGATGGGGGCGTACTTTATGGAGGGTCTACGCGCTATCGACAGCACCTACATCGCCGAGGTGCGCGGCAAAGGGCTGCTCGTCGGCGTGGTGTTGAAGGAGGAGGTGGGAAGTGCACGGCCTTTCTGTGAGCAGTTGCAGGAGCGTGGCATTCTGGCGCACGAGACGCACGAGACGGTTATTCGTTTTGCGCCGCCGCTCATTATCACTCGGGACGTGCTGGATTGGGCGATTAGTGAGATCGCGGCGGTGTTAACGTCGTAGGTGTGCCAACAGAATGACTGAGCTGGCCACAAAAAACTACTGACGACAGCGCCGGCTGTTTGCATTGGTGTGAAAGTGTTTATGTCGGGCAAGAAAAAAGTATTTTTGTTGGGTGCACGGCGTGTCCGCCAAAACACCCAGTTTGTTGATTACTGGACTTTTGTTTGTATTCAATTTCGCGTATAATAGGGTTATAGGGTTGTTACACGTTCTGGCGTGGCCTACGAGACCCCCTAGCGTGTAAAAGAGATGACCAGGCTACCGACATTTGATTATTTTCAAAGAGGGAGGAATTTATAATGGAAATAACGCCTTCGATTTTACACACCGCAGACCTCTTTGCCGGGCTGAGTGATACGCAGTTGACGGCGCTTGCGGCAGTAGGCCAGGTCTCCGTGTTTCATCGCGGGGATATCATCTTGAAAGAGGGGGAGCAGAGCACCGCCGTCTATGTTGTTTTGAAGGGGCAGGTGGAAGTGGTCTCCGAGTTGACCGAAAATACCACCAGCCTCATCATCCTGGGGGCAGGACAGAGCTTTGGTGAGATGTCGCTGCTGGATGCTGGTCCGCGCTCGGCAACAATCCGCTGTCTCTCGCCGGAAGCGAGCCTGCTGACTTTCACTCGTGATGATCTGCTCGCTTTCTGGGATCAGGAAAGCCGTGTAGGCTACCGCATGCTGTTCAACATTGCCCGCGACCTGGCTTTCAAGCTCCGCATTCGGAATCTGACGAATGCGTTGCCAAGAGGGGGAGGGGACCTATGATTTACAAGGTCAGTTACGTCATCGTCGGTGGGCAGCACCGGGGTATGGTCATCAATCAAGAGGAGGCCCCACAGGTGGGTCATCGCGTTGAATTGGACGAGCAGCTGTGTGAAATCATCGAAGTGCAGGAGTTGGTCCCGCCAATGGGGGATTTTGCCTATCTGCACGCCACATGCCGTCTGCTAGAGGAAGAGGGAATTAGTAATCAGTGACCGGAGATTAGGGATTAGAAGCCATTTTGCTCCCTAATCACCAATCCCTAGTTTCTAATTCCCAATTCCCTTCATCTCCCCAAAAAGTTCAGTAGCAGGTGCGGTGTGACCCGTGCCTCAATCCAGGCCGCGAGCAGGAGCAGCGGTAGCACCACGCTCACGAAGAGCTTGACGAAGTGTCCTATCTCACGCAGGATACCGTCTACGCCCCCGCCTTCCTCGGGGGGCGAGAGCATCACATCCCCCATACGCATAGCCTGTGCCGTCGCCAGGATGGCTGCCGGTAATTCCACGATCCCGTGGGGCAGCACTGTGACCGCCAGAAAGAGCCATGGGTTGACCCCGATGCCACCGGTCTGCCCGACGATGTAGACGATGATGGCAATAGGGGCCGTCAACAGCAAAAGCGCCAGGATACCCAGCGAAATGAGCGCCAGCACGCCCGCGATGAGCAGCGAGCGCACGTTGTTGAAGAAGATGGCCCCTGGCGAAAAGGACGCCAGAAGCCCACTTTGCGTAATCATCGCGCCGATGGTTTCAATGTCTTGAATCGCCGCCAGGCTAAAGGCTTCTGTGGGCAGTGGGAAGCGCTGTATCCCCCATACGCCGACACTTAATCCCCCCACCAGGATGACGATGAGTGTGATCAGCAGTTCCGGCCGCATTCCACGGATGATGGCGGGAACCTCGCGGGTGTACAGCGCTTTTAGCCCGTCGCGCGGCCAGGTGGCCTGCCAAAATATGCGCAAAGCCCGTCGCAGGTTCAATTCGTCGATGTCGCGGCCCAACAGTTGCTCGCGGTTGAAGACGCGGATGCCCAACCGGATCAACAGCACATTTACCACCACCAGGCACAGCGCGATCAGCCAGAGTGCGGTATAATCGGCGAAGAGCAGCAGCCCGGCTTCCACCTGCAAGAGAAAGGCCATAGGGATGATGATGAAGCTCGCCAGAAGATTGGCCGCGCGTACACTCGTGGACTGGCTGGAGACGATGACTGCGCCGGAGACCATCACCAAAGATTGCACCGTCGACAGCGTCATTGAGACCAGCAGCAAGGAGAATGGCGGCCACCAGGACAGCGTGAGGCCCATCAAAAGCAGATAGGTTATCATTCCCAGATAACTGGCGAGGACCGGCGGAATGGTCGCCGCGAGCAGTTTGCCGACGTAGATTTGTAGATCGGTCAGCGGCGTCGCCAGCAGCGATTCCAGGCTACGACGTTCCTTTTCCCCTACGAAGGTTTCCAACGCGATAACGAGTGAGAACGAGCTGGGAAAGAAGCCCACCACCAGCATCAGAAACGGTAGGAGCCGCTCGATGATCAACGACGCCCCGTATTGATTGACGAATGCCAATCCCCGGTTGGCGGCGAATACCGCTAGAAACGGGAACCCGACCACCAGGATGACGATAGGAACGACGATACGCCAGTCGCGCAGCGTGTCTCTGATCTCCCGGCACAGGACTACCCACACGGGATACCACGCGGTGCGCAGGCGTTGCCAGGCGGGTGAGAAACCTGTGCTGCGCACGGCAGGTGCTGCCTTTGTTGGGGCTTCGAGGTTCATAGGCTCTCCTCCACCGCGCGCAGATAGACCGCTTCCAGGCTTTGCGCGACCTCGCTCAACGTCATCACTGCCACCCCTGAGGCGGTGAGTGCCTGGAGCACGGCGGGGTTGGTGACTGCCGGGTCGGGAGTGCTGTAGCGTACCCAGTCAGCGCCGGTATCCTGCACGCGCGCGCCGTTGCTGGCAATGGTGCGCTCGATCAGCGCAACGACGCCGTTTTGTGATGGTTTGGCGAGGCGGATTTCCATCAGTGGCGGGCCAAGTAGTCGTGCCTTAAGCGCGGGCGTGGCATCCTGTTCCACAATGCGTCCCTGGCGGATGATGGCTATGCGGTCGGCCAGGGCCTCGGCTTCCGGCAGGTTGTGGGTGCAGAGGATGATGGCGCGGCGGGCGTCGTTGCGCAGTTGCGCGATGGTGTCGCGTACCAGCCGGGCGCTCGCCGGGTCCATCGCGGAGGTCGGCTCGTCGAGCAGCAGCACGGGAGGATCGTGGAGCAGCGTGCGTATCAGCGCGATCTTCTGTGCCATACCTTTGGAATACTCGCCCAGGCGGCGATCCAATACGGGTTTGTGGTTCTCGGCGTGCTCCTGATCCCACGAGGGTGCCATTTTGAACCATTCTGCGAGGTCGTTGATGCGCGCGCGCCGTTCTGGGGTGGGGATTTCGCGCAGTTGTCCGAAGAAATCCAGATATTCGCGCCCGGTCATGCGATTGTAGAGGCCGGGAGCTTCGGTGAGCATCCCGACGTGGCGCCGCACTTCGTCGCCCTGTGTCGCCACATCGTACCCGGCGACGCGCGCGCGTCCCGCAGTGGGTTTGAGGATGGCGGCGAGCATGCGCACCGTGGTCGTCTTTCCAGCGCCGTTGGGGCCTAACAAGGCCAGCACCTCGCCCGGCTGCACGGTCAACGTGATGTCATCCACGGCGACCAGACCGTTAAATGCTTTCGTCAACTCTTCGATTTCGATCATACGCTTATCCTTCCACATTATGTGGAAGGATTATACCACGGAAGTGGTACGATGTCTTTGTTAGCGCGTGTTAAGTTTACGGGGATCAATGCTGAAACGGACTTTCTTGCCATCCAATCCGATAATCGGACCGGCAATCCGTTTCCCCGCATCCCTGGTTCCAAAGTAATCGGTGCATACTTTTTCGTCTGCTTTTGCTTCGGGTAGCCCGTCCTTGAACGTAACTTCCATCGTCAGGTCGTCGCTGTTGATATCAATCTCCATATCGCAGACACAGCCGTTTTTGTCAAACCCGCAGAATTCCTGCCACGTTGCCAGGTCGAGGCACATTTCCGGTTCGGGATACATGACGCGCAGGTATCCGGGAGGCATTTTCGCATAGGCGTTGCCTTCAGCCTGGTTGTGTTGGTTTGGCAGGATGATGGCCGCCTCGCCACATTGGTAGAACAGGTTGTTGAAGAATTTGTTCTCCCTGGACGTTCCTCCGCGCTTGGGCCAGACCCGGAAGGCCACCACTTTGGCAAAAAAGCCCGCTTTATCGCACTTGCCGATCAGGTTGTTGACCATTCTCAACCTGTCGGTCCCCTCCAGGTAGATGCCATAGCCGTTTCTGACGTCCAGCTCGGTCGTCTTGTACCAGCCGGAAGAACCGGGTTCAGCGGGCACAGCCTGTTTATCGTACCGGCCTTCGACGTTCCAGATGATGTTATTGTCGATCAGGTTCTCGACGTCGCGCGAGCACTCGATAAAGATGTGTTCGCGTGAATCGATGCCGTCAATGAACAGGTTCGATGTGACGCGGCAGTTCTCGTTGCCGACGTCCATCCACAGCGCGTCGCAGCCGATGCACCCCTTGATGACGTTCCGGCGGATGAGGGAATCCACCGCATGGTGGACCTTGATGCCGCCCGCTTCCCAGGAAAGCTCCATGCGCTGCCACCCCGTTCCGGCGATGAGGTTATCCTCGATGAGCATGTTGCGCACAAACATGCCGGCGATACCGCATACGCCCACATCTTTGATCGTATTGCGCCGGATGATGGTATACCCGATGATTTGTCCCTCGTCGAAGGGATGGTGCCAGCACTCATTGCCGCAGTCTATACCGGTGGCGTTCGACCAGTCAATGGTGCAGTCTTCGATGATCCAGTGATGTCCTCGATAACAGGAAAGGGAACCGCGCTGCGGGACAGGGGCGCCGGTCGCTGCATGGGCCAGCGTCAGACCTTTTACGCGGATGTAGGACAGGAAAGGCTCTTTCGGGGCAAAGCACTGTTCGCGGTTGCTCAGTTCAATGACATGCTCCCGCGGGTCATCGTCTCCGGCGAGACGAATGTGCACCTTCTGGCCGTTGGCTTCCACCCAGTACGTATTTTCGTTTTGGCTCAACTGGTTGTACAGTGGGACCTGTTTCAGCGGCTTCCCGTCTACGAACACCATCCCCCTGCGGTTGAGATAGGGCGTCATGTCCGTTTTGTCATATTCGATGAACAGCCGGTCGTGCAGGATGTTTACGGCGCAAAACGGGTTGTAGCCTTTGAAGTCCTCCGGATTCAGTTCGATTTCCCAAACCCTGATCCCTTCCGATGAAGGGGGAGCGGCCCTAAAACCGGGAAACAAGCGCCATCCAACGCTGGGCTTGAAGTCTTTGACCTCCACGGAAGCCTTGATGATCACCGCTTCCCCCTGATAGGCCTCATAGCTGATCATCTTTTCAGGTCCCAGCCCGCCCCTGGCCGGCTGAACCGTCTCACGATACGTTCCGGCATGGATGAGCACCCTGGTTCCGGGCGTTGCCACCCGGGCTGCGGCGTTGATCGTTTTGAACGGCTGCGATGGCGTGCCGTCGTTCTGATCGGATGCGCGCGGATGGTTATTGTCCACGTGGATTTCACGATCGTATTTCTGTTCAGTTTCCCAGAACGCAAACATGCGTCCATTGGGAAGTTGGGCGGAAAAATCCTCTTGTTCTGCCATGTCCATTATCCTTTCTGGTAGTTGTTGAGCGTGCCAGGTCTTATACCATTGTACAGTATGGTCAATTCCACGTCATACATCTATAAGTCACAGTTACACGACGCGCCGAAATCCTCCGGTCCCAGGCTCTTGGGAATGGTCAATGCGTCACGCAGCGCAAAGTACGCGGGTTTAGGACGATACATTTTGTCGAAGATGAGCGCATGATCGGAACCGGGTTCGAAATTGGGAATCCACGAATAGCGATCGGTGAACCCCCATAACACAAAGGCGGTGCAGTTTTTTTCAGCCAGGCATACACTCAGATACTCGCGATACATGTTAGCCTGTGTGGTAAACAAGTTGTCGGATGCATTGACCGGCAGTCGAATATCCATTTCGGTGATGTGAACTTGTAACCCTAGCTCACCCAGGCGTTGGATATTGCGTTGCACATCCTCCGGCTTGGGCGCGCCGCCTATGGTAAGGTGCATCTGCAAGCCCACACCGTGGACCGGTACGCCGCGCTCCAACAACCCCTTGACCAGGGTGTACACCTGATCCGATTTAGCGCCCATACCCTCGGCGCCATAATCATTGTAGAACAACAGCGCATCAGGATCGGCTTCGTGCGCCCAGGTAAAGGCCTTGTCGATGAAATCCGCCCCCAGCCCATCGGACCACACCGTCTGGCGCAACGGACCACCGGCAACGGCGCTGTCGCTGATGGCCTCGTTGAGCACATCCCAGTAAGCCACGCGCCCCTTATAGCGCCCGACTATGGTGGTTATGTGATCGTGGATGACCTGTTCCCATTGCTCCGGGGTGAAGGCTGCGTCTTCGATCCAGGCGGGCATGGATTGATACCAGAGCAGCGTGTGCCCGCGCACCTTCATGCCATGCGCTTCAGCAAACTCGACGATCGTGTCTGCGCCCCCAAAAGTGTATTGTTCTGCCTCGGGATGGATCGCATAGAATTTGAAGGCGTTTTCGGTGACGAGGATATTGAACTCACGGCCCAGAACTTCACCGTAAACCGGATCGCAGCGCAGATGCTGCGGTTCGACCGCGCCGCCGATATAGATGCCGCGCGCATCGGCCAGGTCGCGCAGCGGCGGATCGGTGGGGGTGTAGTCGCTATCCAGCTCGGTGAGGATAGCAACACCGGCGCTATCGGGTGGGGCGATGATACTGAGTTTGTGGATATGCAGCGTGTTGTTCGGACGCACACTCGCCCCGAAGTAGGCCCACCCATCGGGCAAAATGCCGGGGTCAGGCAACTGCCCGGCCTCTTTACCGTTGGCGCGCACAACCAGAGTGCTGCCAACACGACGTAGCTCCAATTCCACCTGTCCTGACAACCCATCAACCGGGAAGGTCTGCTTCACGCGCGGCATAAAGCTGCTCCCGTCGTAAAAATAGACGACGACGCTGCCGTTTTCGAGGCCCACATCGAGCTTGTTCGTCTCATTCCACCAATTGCCTACACCCAGCTTCCCGACCAGCGAAAATGCCGCCAGATTGTCGGCATCGGCAGAGATCGTCGCTGTCACACCGAAATCGCCATCAGCCTGCACACGCAGTCCGTACGTGTTGACATACGCGCGGAATTCGCTCCCCGTGCCGATGTCGAGCACGCCGTTCGCTGCACCAATCCAGCCGGTGCAGGCCCACGAGGGATCGGCGGTGAGGTTATCACCGCCGGAGACGGGGTTCCAATCGTTGGCGGGAGTGCAGGCAGCCAGTGTTAACACGACCCACAGAATGACGTAGTTGATGTATTTTCTCATTGCATTACCTTTCCTTGCATATGTCCTGACCAGGAAACTGATCTCTCTATCTGTAGGACCTACGCAACGGGTGGTTTTGGGGATGTTTTTTCACCACAGAGGCACAGAGTTCACAGAGATTTCTCTGTGTTCTCCGTGTCTCTGTGGGAAATTCAATTCACTGGGGCTGGGGTTCGTGAAAGTCCTACAGAGATTAACCTTTGATGGCGCCGGCAAGGGTAGAGACAAAGTACTTCTGGCTGTAGGCGTAAAGGCCCAACGGCACCAACGCAGCCACAATCGCCGCTGTTCGCACAACGGGCAGGGCAAAGACATCGGCAACTTGCTGCTGGTTCAAATTTGCGATGGCGGGCATCAGCAAGCGTTTGTTCACGTCGGTGATGAGTATTTGCGGCCATAACAGCGCGTTCCAGGTACCGCGCAGCGAAAGGGTCGCAATGACGCCGATCCCGGCTTTGGCATTCGGCAACACAATCCTGAAAAACAAGTCGAATTCATTGGCGCCGTCCATCCGCGCTGCTTCCAGCATCTCGGTGGGAATGCCAAGCATAAACTGGCGCATCAGAAAGATACCAAAGGCGCCGCCGCCCACGCCGGGCAGGATCAGCCCCCAATAGCTATTAACCAAGTTAAGGTCGCGCATCACGATGAACTGCGGGACCAGCATCGTGGCGGTGGGCAGCAGCATCACGCCGATGATGAGGGAGAACAAGAGGTCGCGCCCTGGGAAGCGCAGTTTGGCCAAAGCATAGCCCGACAGCGTACTCGCCAGGGTGCTCAGCGCCGTCGTCGCCACCGCTACCCATACCGAATTCAGGACGTAATCCTGTATGCGGTACTTTTCACTAAACATTAACTCGTAGAACCGTGTGCTAAACTGGGCCGGGATCGGGGTCAGTGGATTGAGGACGACATCAATCCTGTTAAACGTCGAACCCACGATGCACAAGAAAGGCCAGATGAAGATCAAGGCCAGGATCGCGGCCAGGACTGTGGACAGAATGGCCCGCAAGCGAAAGAGGCCAATCTTTGCGCGAGCATCGGGACTCCGTCCGGAAGCCGCATAACGGGTAACAGCCGGCGCTGCCATTACGCTTCCTCCTTTCCAAGTCTGAATTCATATATCCTTAATTGCAAAACGGTGATCACGATCGCTATCAAAAAGACCAGCCAGCCAATCGCCGTCGCATAGCCCATACGAAATTGTCCGAAGGCCATCTGTTGGATATGGGTCATAAAGAACCAGCCTTTCCCACGCGCCCCGCCATCTGTACCCAAAAAGACATAAGGAACCTCATAACTCATCAGCGACCCCGCCGCCGCAGTGATCGAGATATAGGCAAAGACCGGTTTGAGCAGCGGCAAAATGATGTGGCGTGCGCGTTGCCAGGCCGACGCCCCATCCACAATGGAAGCTTCGATAATTTCATCGCCGATCCCGCTCATCCCCGCGATGAGGAACACCGCGTGATTGCCCATCCACTGCCAAAAGGCAATCAGCAACATGTTAGGGATGATATATCTCGAAAAACCTGCCCAGTCAACGCGCGGGCCGCCCATTGATACAAGGAGAGCATTGGCAAAACCGTGCGTCTTGCTGAAAAACCACCCGCCAACGACGCCCATTGTCACACCGGGAAGAACAGAAGGAATAAAAAACAGGGTGCGCCAAAGGCCCTTTGCCTTGAGCGAACGGGAGGTCAGGAGCAAAGCTAACAAAAACGCGCAGGGCAATTGTGTCGCCAGGCTCCCCAAGGTGAAGTAGATAAAGTTCATGAACGCCGTCCTCATGCGTGCGTCATTGGTCAACGCTTCGACATAATTGGCCAGCCCTACCCATTCCCATTGGCCGGTGTAGCCTAGAGACTCCTGAAACCCCATCGTGACGGCGCGCAACATCGGATAGAGCGTGAAAATCGCAAACGTGATAAAAAATGGCGCAACGAATAGATAGGGTGTCCATTTCGTTTGATCGGAAAAGAATTCTAGAACTGGGGAACGCTTCTTTGTCGGTCCTGAAACAGCGATACTTGCCATCAATGCCTCCTCCTTCAAAAATAACAAAAAACGTATTCAGCCTTTGATTGCCCCCGCCAGGGTTGATACAAAGTGGCGTTGGCTGTAGGCATACAAGGCCAGAGGGACTAGAGCCGCCACAAGGGAAGCCGTCCGGACAACGTGTATAGCCCAAACCTCGACCATCATGTTGTTATGCAGTGCGATTTGGGGCATCAGGAGCTGCCGGGCCGGATCAGTGATGATGAGCTGTGGCCATAACAATGCGTTCCAATTGCCACGCAGTGAAAGGGTTGCGATGACGCTGATCCCGGCTTTGGCGTTTGGCAGCACAATTCTGGAGAACAACACGAACTCATTGGCGCCGTCTATCCGCGCCGCTTCCAGCATCTCGGTAGGAATCCCAAGCATAAACTGGCGCATCAGAAAGATGCCAAAGGCGCCGCCGCCCACGCCGGGCAGGATCAGCCCCCAATAGTTATTGATCAAGTTAAGGTCGCGCATCACGACGAACTGCGGGACCAACATCGTGGCGGTGGGCAGCAGCATCACGCCGATGATGAGGGAGAACAAGAGGTCGCGCCCTGGGAAGCGCAGTTTGGCCAAAGCATAGCCCGACAGGGTACTCGCCAGGGCGCTGAGCGCCGCCGTACTGAAGCTCACGACGACCGAATTCATAATGTAATCTTGGAAGTGGTACTTTTCACCAAACATTAACTGGTAGAACTGTAAACTGAATTTGGCCGGAAGCGGGATCAGCGGGTTCAGCACCACATCGAGTTTGTTGAAAGTTGCCGCTACCATACACAAAAAGGGCCATACAAACACGACCGCAAGGATGGCGGCGATAATGGTCGTTACAATAGCCCTCAAACGAAAAAGACCGATTTTTGAGCGAGCTTGGGAATGTTGAATAGATAAAGCTGGTGTCGCCATTTTAGGTTCTAACTATCCCTCAGAGAGATTCTATTCAGGTGGGACGCACAGAATAATCATACTATATACTAAAATACCTGGGGGAGCAACTCCCCTCTCCCCCAGGTTGAACTCACCAAGCAACACCGATAGGGGTGGATGTACACCCTGTCTCTGTTCAGAATTTGTTCTTCTCGATATCCGAGACAGCCTGCGCGTAGGCCGCGTCAATGCACTCGTCCAGGGTAATCTCCCCGGCCCATGCTGCGCTAAATTGCTCGCCCCAGGCTGATGTGACCAGGCTTGTCGTCCACTGTTCAGCGTAGCTGGGCAGGCGACTGGCCGCATCAATAAAGATTTGACCGGCAACTTGCCCGCCAAGGTACTCAGTGGGCTTGTTGTAAGCTTCATGGTCCCAGGGGCCTTTCACAGGCGGCAAAATCCCGGTATCCACAAATCGCTGCGCCAGTTGGCCCTCACCATCCTCGAAGTACACGTACAGCAGCACATCGATGGCCAGATCGGCTATTTGGGATAGTTTCGGTACGGAAGCGCTGGTGCCTCCCCACGAGGTGGTGCGCGGAGAATTTGCCGTCATGCCCGGCAAACTCGTCATCCGCATAGGCGAATCGGCCAGCCACGCCTTATCCTCTGCTGTGCCCTGGAAGTGAATGCCGTACAACCAGTCAGGGCAGAACTGGGCCAACACCTGACCCTCCTTAATCATCGCGACCTGGTTGCCCCAGTCAATGTCCATATGGTAATCGTGGAAGCGCATCCAGTCGGCGGCGGCTTCTTTCATGCCCGGGTCCTTTAACATCGGATCGCCGTTTGCATCCGTCCACCAAATACCCTTGTCCATCATCCGCGCCGGCAGGTTGGTGCAGCTCAGGCAGTCCATGATAACGGCGCGCGGTCGCCCATCCGGCATCACCATATTCGTCTGCTTCGCGACTTCCTGGGCGGCGTCGAGGAATTTGCTGTAGGTGTCCACGGTCGCCATGTCAATGCCGAACTCTTTCCACGCGCGGTCATGGTACAGCATCACCACAGGATGCACATCATGGGGTGCGCCGTAAAACTTGCCATCCTTACCATAGCGGTCAAAACGGCTCATCAATACCTGGTCTGCGTAGGGACTGGCCATGAGCGCGGGTTTCAGGTCAATAAAAGGAATGATGCTATCATCACCCTTCAAGAACTTTACGACGTCATCTGCATTTTGCTCGATGATATCAGGGAAGCCGCTGCCGGCCATCAGGGTAGCCGGGAACTTCTGGGTCATCGCGTCACGGGACATCATCTCATAGCTGAGCTTGATGTTGAACTTGTCTTGAAGCTCATTCAAACGATTGTCGTACTCAGGCTTGTGGTTCTCGGCCTGGAACCAAAACAGGAATGGAGTGGGTTCTTGTTTTGCAGGAGCACCACTGGGGGCCTCCACCGTGGACGGTGCCACGGTAGGTTTGCTACACGCGGCCAATAGCATACTCGCGCTTGCCAGACCGGCAAGCTGCAAAAATTCACGACGGCTTAACTGTTTCTGCTCCATTTGTTCTCCTCCTTAAGTGAATAGAATGATAATTGGATTGTGACGATTAGGTATTGCATAACGATCGACCTGAACCTTGTCAACTTTCTCGGCTCAATTCTATTTCTTACCTCCTTTCATTCAATAATGACCGCTTCAGAAGAAGGCACAAAACGTTCTCCCCTTTTTATTGAGATGATACCCTTTATGAGTTCATAGATTGAGATGATTCGAAGAACCAACAGATAGATCTGCTAAGGTTGTAGCGCCTCACGGCGATAGGCTGGATTGTGATGGGTCACAATTAAACTATAGCATAATTCTTTTATAGAGTCAATACCCAATTCGTTAAACCGGGGATATTTTTCGTGTTTGGTGCTCACGGCGCGTGGAAAATATTTGAATATTCAAAAAAAGACAAAGAGTCTATTACGTCTCACCTATAGCTGGAGTATAAAACTGGAGTGCTGTTGTGATGCGTCACAATCGCAACCTCTAGAGGTATTCATAACTTGTGCTTCAGCACCTGCTTGGGGCATCGTCAAATCGCTGCAATTACCGTCCCCCTCGCGCACATTGATGCGCGGTGGCACGTCAGAGACAGGCTACAGCCGTTGAAGAAGAATTGTCAATGGCGTGTTTCCTGTCGCCGCGTGCCCGGTATTCATCAGCCGGGATGTATAGGGTGGAGAACGTCAAAAACCCACCGTCGAGAGGCGGTGCGCTATCTGTGAGAAACCTGACAGATCTCGGGCAAATCGAAGATTTGCCCGAGATGTCAGGGATGGGCTTGCCCATCCTCCCGTCTCCCGTCTGTGATCTGCTGTCTACCGTCGCCTTAGGAACGCCGGGATTTCGATGTTGTCGCGGTCGATGCCGCCTTGACCCGCGGTGCTGGCGACCGCGTCAACGCGGGCGTTGAACAGGTCGTGCGTCTCGGCGCGGCGCGACTGTGGTTGCAGTACATGCATCCGTTCCTGGCGTTCGTCGCCATCGAAGCCGGTGGCGATGACGGTGATACGCACCTCGTCGTTCATTGCCTGGTCGATGACGGCCCCGAAGATGAGGTTGACGTCGGGGTGTGCCGTCTCGCGGATGACCGACGCGGCCTCGTTGACCTCGTAGAGGGTCAGGTCGTCGCCACCGGTGATGTTGAAGAGGATGCCCCGTGCGCCGTCGATGGTGATGTCCAGCAGGCGGCTGGAGACGGCTTGTTGCGCGGCTTCGAGTGCGCGGTTTTCGCCCGCCGCCCGACCCACCGCCATCAGCGCCGCACCACCTTCCTGCATGATCGCCTTAACGTCGGCGAAGTCCAGGTTGATCAGCCCGGGCACGGTGATGACCTCGGTGATGCCCTGGATGCCCTGGCGCAGCACGTCATCCGCCACGCCGAAAGCATCGGTCAGCGACACGCGCTTCTCGGTAATCTCCAGCAGGCGATCGTTAGGGATGACGATCAGGGTATCGACCACTTGCTTGAGGGCCTCGATGCCTTCGACCGCCGAGCGCAGGCGTTTCGCGCCTTCGAACTGGAAGGGCCGCGTCACCACGCCGATGGTGAGTGCTTTCAGTTCTTCTTTGGCGATGCGGGCGATGGTGGGGGCTGCACCTGTACCCGTGCCGCCTCCCATGCCGGCGGTCACGAAGACCATGTCGGAGCCTTGCAGCACGTCGCGGATGTCGTCTTGTGATTCCTCGGCGGCTTTGCGGCCCTCATCGGGGTTTCCACCCGCGCCTAGCCCGCGCGTAACGCTGTCGCCGATGCGCAGCAGCTTTGGCGCATCGCACAACATCAACGCTTGTGCGTCGGTGTTCACGGCGATGAAGTCTACGCCTTGAAGCCCTTCGGCAATCATCCGATTGACGGCGTTGCTGCCGCCGCCGCCCACGCCAACGACGCGGATCTGAGCAAAGTTCTCTCCCTTGTTAACCATAGTCGCACCTCCATTAAAATATGTCTTCCTCTGTGATGACAAACTCCTATAATGCATATTTTTGCCTTCCTTCTGCCGCTATATCGACTTCAAAATCCCCACTATCCTGGCAACAATGTTCTCAGCCAGGGACCCAGCCGTTTCCACCACGGGATGCGCACAGTGCGCCATCCTCCACCGCCTTCTTCCCACATGGGCGTCCATTCTACCAATCCCACAGCGACGGCGGCGGCAGGATTGGCCACTTGGTCGGTCAGGCCGGAGATTTCCTTCGGAACACCGATCTGCACCGGCAGTTGGAACAGGTCGCGTGCCAGTTCGCGCAAGCCCGGCAACTGTGCTGTGCCGCCACACAATACCAGGCCCGCCGGCAGGAGACCGTCGTACCCGGAGCGTTTGATCTCTTGCTGTACGTTTTCCAGGATTTCCTCACAGCGCGCCTGGACAATCTGTGCGAGTTTCCACCGTGGCACCACTACCGGGCTACCTTCGCCGTAGGGCGAGATGGTGAAGCGCTCGTCTTCGGCGACCTGCGCCGCCAGTGCGTGCCCGTGTTGCCCCTTCACCTGTTCGGCGACCTCCGGTAGCAGACGCAGGCCAATGGCGATGTCGTTGGTGATGTACTCGCCGCCCAACGCTAACGAGCGCGTGTGCCATACTGTCCCTTCGATGAAGATGGCGATGTCGGTAGTGCCCTCCCCAATATCGACGAGCACCACGCCCATCTCCTTCTCTGTTTCCGAGAGCATCGCCTTGCCCGACGCCAAACCGGTGAGCACCAGCTCGCTGACCTCAATGCCCGCGCCTTGCACGCACTTCCGCAGGTTCTGCACTGCTGTGCTCGACCCCATCACGACGTGAGCTTCGACCTCCAGGCGAAAACCGTGCATTCCCAGGGGGTCGCGCACGCCCTGCTGCCCATCCACTGTATAGCTGCGAGGGATAATGTGGATCAACTCCTGGTTTTGCGGCAGCACAATCGCGCCGGCGGCCTCCAAGACGCGATCTACATCGTCGGGCATAATGCCCCGGTCGCGCCGTGCCACGCCGACCACACCCTGGCTGTTGCGCGAGCTGATGTGCGCTCCCGTCACGCCGACGTAGGCGCGCTCGATCTGGTAGCCGGAGCTTTGTTCGGCGCGCTCTACAGCGTCTGCGATTGCGCTGGTGGCCTCGGCTACGTTGACGACGACGCCTTTCTTGATGCCCTTGCTGGGTACGCTGCCAACGCCGACGATGCGCGTACCCTCCGCTGCGGAGCTATCGTCGGGCACTTCGCCCACCAAAGCCAGGATGCGATGACTGCCAATATCGATGCCTACAACCGAACGTTCCACATTAACACCCCCTTTCGATTACCATAAGCGTTCGAGTGAGTACGTTGGACCTTCAGGGAAGCGCACGTCTATCGTCCAGGGGAAGACGCCGTTGCCCGCAACGGTGCGCGCCTCCAGATGCGCGATGAGTGCGACGTAAATATTCCACCTAGCTTCCATATCCGCCCCGACACCGAATGCCACCCGCCGTCCTTGCGAGTCGGTCCAAATCAAGCCGCGCTCGGGGTGGTATTCGAGACCGTTTCCGTCTGCGTCCATGGCAATACCGAGTGCTGCCAACGCCGTCGCGCCTTCCAATACTGCGACTCGTGTACGGTTGTTTTCGCCTTCGGGCAGCGGACCGCGCACTGTGGGTAACCCGGCGCGCACTTCGTGGGCGGGCAAGAGTACACCCTCGGCATCGATCCAATATACTGCGTTTTCCGTTACCCAATTGAGGGCCGGCTCGCGTTCCTGCACGCGGATGACACATTCTGCCGGGAAGCGGTTGCACGCGACCTGGGCCTCGGTGATGGCGGGTACCTGTTCCATAATTGCGACGGTAGCGGCGTGCGGGCGCAGACGCAAGCCATGCCAGCCGAGTAAATCCGATGCCATCGCCGCGTTCAAAGCCGTCTCCTGGGAGCTGGCCCCGATCACGCGAATGTCTTCGCCCATCAGATACCAGCGGTTATCCACCAGGAGCCAGAGCGCCACGGCGCTGACCAGCACGAGCACCGCGGTAAGCTCCCATGGTATATTCAGATGCAGGTTCGAGGCGCGCGTGCGTGACCTGGAAGCGCGCGTCTGCGTGCGCGCAGGCGTACGCGACCTGCCGCTATACGGTTGCTGTTGCGCGCCCAGCAAAGCGGCGGTGCGATAATACGGTCGTTGCTCCGACTTCTTTGTCATCTCGTTGCCTCAGTTCGGGTTACGGGTAATCAGTAAAGAGTAAAGAGTAAAGAGTAAAGAGTAAAGAGTAAAGAGTAAAGAGT
>Ga0129302_1000419_pt1 | contig 31580 bp, 46 predicted proteins | sample BlaSprsedimmetaG_FD_94476 | JGI IMG/M metagenome (GOLD analysis project Ga0129302, IMG submission 94476) | Hot spring sediment bacterial and archeal communities from California, USA to study Microbial Dark Matter (Phase II) - Blank Spring... | ecosystem: Environmental > Aquatic > Thermal springs...
CGACAACATAACGATTGTTGGCGAGCTGATTACCCCGATCGCCATGGAAAAAGAATTACGCTTTGCTATTCGTGAAGGTGGTCGGACCGTAGGAGCCGGCGTCGTCAGTGAGATTATTGCCTAATCAGCAGGCAGTAAGTTGCTGCGTGTATTTGGGAAGTTTGTAAGTATTGTTATCGTTATGGAATAGTGGATTTGTTGCAGTGGTCGACGGCCGTCAGTTTACGGTATGATAGAACTGTGAAATCCTTGAGGTAGAAAAATGACTTTACCGAATCAGAAAATCAGAATACGTCTGAAAGGCTATGATCATAAGATCCTAGATCAGTCAGTCTGTGAGATAGTGAATACGGCCAAGCGGACCGGCGCGATAATCGCGGGTCCCATAGCTTTGCCGACGGCGATCAATAAGTACTGTGTTTTACGATCACCTCATGTCAATAAAAAATCACGGGAACAGTTTGAAATGCGAACTCATAATCGGCTGATTGATATACTCGAGCCAAACCAGCAGACCGTAGATGCTTTGATGAAACTGGATCTGTCTGCCGGAGTCGATGTTGAGATCAAACTCTAAGGCTGTTGGTGTGGATTATATCTTCAAGAGTGTTTGATAATATAGGTTAAATGATGGCTGAAATACAGGAAATGTTAGCTACAAAGGTTGGCATGACACAACTCTATAATGAACTTGGAGAGCTCGTGCCGGTAACCGTGTTGGCGGTTGGTCCATGTACGGTCGTGCAGGTTAAGACTGCGGCCCGGGATGGCTACAGCGCCGTGCAGTTGGGGCTTTCGGAGAAATCAATGGCGCGTGCCAATAAACCGCAGATTGGCCATTGTCAGAAAGCCGGCAAAGGCGTCTTTTATCATTTGCGTGAGGTTCCGATTAAGGATGAAGGCGCTTTTCAGCCGGGAGATGTTTTAACGGCTGATTTCTTTAGTCCGGGTAATCTGGTGACGGTCACAGCGAAGAGCAAGGGAAAAGGTTTCGCCGGCGTAATGAAACGCTGGGGATTTGCTGGTCAGCCGGCCTCGCATGGGGCACATAAGAATCACAGGGCCGGGGGGTCCGTAGGCACTTCGGCCTATCCCGGCAGGGTTGTAAAAGGGAAAAAAATGCCAGGACGCCTGGGTAATCAAAAGGTGACCGTGAAAAACCTGACGGTAGTTCAAGTGCGCTCCGATCAGGGGCTGGTACTGGTTAAAGGTGGGGTTCCCGGCGCCAAAAATGGTCTTGTGACCATTAAAAAAGTAAGCTAAGTTTAGCGATATTTCCGTCGCCCGGGAATAGTCGGAGAATAGTATGGCCAAAGTTGATATTTATAATTTAGAAAAAGTGAAGGTAGCCGAGACTGAAATCGCTGATTCAGTATTTCAGGCTGAGATCAAGGAACATCTGGTGCGTGACGTGGTTGTCTGGCAGCTGGCTAAACGCCGGCAAGGGACGGCAGCGGTTAAAAACAGAAGTAAGGTTAGTGGTGGGGGAGCCAAGCCTTGGCGCCAGAAAGGGACGGGTCGTGCCCGTGCCGGTACCAGTCGTTCTCCGATCTGGCGTGGCGGAGGGGTGATTTTTGGTCCACAACCGCGTGATTATGGTTATCGTCTTCCGAAGCAAATTCGGCGTCAGGCTCTGGTTTCGGTCCTTTCGCAGAAGTTCCAGGATGGTAAGCTTATTATCATGCAAGATTTTAATCTGGCCGAGACAAAAACCAAACGGATAGCCGATCTGTTTAAGACCTTTGAAATCAGTAGTGCAATGTTGGTCGCCGAGGATAATCGTGAGCTTATGCTCTCCGCCCGGAATCTGCCCGGGGCGCTCGCGGTTAATCAGAATGGTGTAAATGTCTTCGATCTGCTGAAATATGATTATCTGATGTTGTCAGATGCCTCGCTGAAAATAATTGAGGGGGCTTTAGAGAAATGATTCCCAATACTTATTACGACATTATTCGTTATCCTGTGTTGACAGAGAAGAGTATGGCGGCCTATCAGGTGAGTCGGCAGTGTACCTTCACCGTTGACCGAATGGTGAACAAGGTCGAGATTCGCAAAGCGGTTGAAGCTCTTTTCAAGGTAAAAGTAGAAAATGTTCGGACGATCAGAACTCTAGGGAAAAAGAAACGAGTTGGCCGGGTACAGGGAAAGAAAGCCGATGGTAAAAAAGCCATCGTGACCCTGAAGCCGAACCAGAAGATTGAAATCTTTGAGGGTGTTTAAACGGTGAAGTTCCGGCAGCTTATAGTTGAAGGCTGGAATTTATTTGAAAGGTTGTGACATGGTTTTAAAAAAATATAATCCGACATCGCCTGGCCGTCGTTTTCAAACTTCCTCATCGTTTGATGAGATAACGACAAGTACGCCGGAAAAAAGTTTGCTGGTTCCAGTAAATAAAAAAGGCGGACGTAATAATAGTGGTTCAATAACCGTCCGGCATCGGGGGGGGGGGAGCCGCAGAAAATATAGACTTATTGATTTTAAGCGCGATAAGGTCGGCATGCCCGCAGAAGTTAAAACCATTGAATATGATCCTAATCGTACGGCTCGGATTGCCCTGCTGCAGTATGCCGATGGTGAGAAACGTTATATTCTGGCACCAGTTGAAATCAAGGTTGGTGACCGTTTGGAAACCGGCGATAACGTGGATATCAAGCCGGGTAACTGTTTGCCACTCAAGAATATGCCCCTGGGCAGCATTATTCATAATGTAGAGATGAAAATAGGGAAGGGTGCCCAACTGGTGCGAAGTGCTGGAGCATATGCCCAGTTGATGGCTAAGGATGGGCATCAGGTTCAGATCAAGATGCCCTCAGGTGAAGTTCGCTATATTCATCAGCTTTGCCGGGCCACCTTGGGACAGATAAGTAACATCGAACATGATAATATTTCAATCGGTAAGGCCGGCCGAAGTCGTTGGTTAGGCCGGAGGCCTAAGGTCCGCGGGGTGGCTATGAACCCGGTAGACCATCCGCATGGTGGTGGCGAAGGGAAATCATCCGGCGGCCGGCATCCGGTAACCCCTTGGGGAATTCCAACCAAGGGTCATAATACTCGGAAAAACACTGCTACCGATAAAGATATCGTACGTCGTCGTAATAAATGAATATATTTGGCACAAACTATCAGTCGCGGTTCTGCAATAATTATAAGATCCAGAGTGACAGGAGGTCACAGTGGCGCGTTCAGTAAAAAAAGGACCATATATCGATCAGCATCTCCTGGACAAGGTTGAAAAGCTGGTGGACAGCAACAATAAGACCATTAAAACCTGGTCACGGCGGTCGACAATCTATCCCGAAATGGTGGGTTATACAATGGCTGTTCATAATGGTAAGAAATTTATTCCGGTTTTCGTGACCGAAGAGATGGTAGGTCATAAGCTGGGTGAATTTTCACCAACCAGAACTTATTATGGTCACGCGGCGGATAAAAAGTCCAAGGTTCGCAAATAGTCTAAAATTGAGATTTTCAGATAAGGAGTTTAGCCATGCAGGTTCAGGCCAAACTGAGGCACTTTCGAATGGCGCCGCGAAAAGCGCGTCTGGTTGTTGACATGATCAAAGGCATGGATGTGGAGCAGGCTATAAACGCTCTTCATGTGACCAAGAAGAAGTGCGCCCCGGCAGTCCGCAAATTGGTGGAATCCGCGGTTGCCAATGCCGATCAGCGTGGGGATATGGATGTCGATGCTCTCTATATCAAGCGTGCTTTTGTAGATGAAGGTCCCACGATGCGGCGTTTTCTGCCGCGAGCGATGGGAAGGGCAACGCGAATAAATAAACGGACCAGCCACATAACCGTGGTCCTGGATGACGAACGTTACTAGAAACATAGTCCCGGCGGCCAGGAAAATGAATTACGGACAGACGCCGGATAGGAAAAACTTAAGAAAAATAGATTGCGCACATCCATTTGTGCAGGAGATGAGTCTTGGGACAGAAAGTTAATCCGATTGGCTTACGTTTGGGGATCGTAAAAACCTGGAGTTCGTGCTGGTATGGCGGTAAGGAGTACAAGCAGTACCTGCACGAGGATCTACGTTTAAAAAAGTACCTGAAGAAAAAAATGTACCATGCCGGCATCTCTAAGATTGAGATTGAGAGGGCAGCCAAACGTATTCGGGTCAACATCTTTGCTGCCCGTCCCGGTATCATTATCGGGAAAAAAGGGTCCGAAATTGAATTACTGAAAAAAGATCTCAGCCGTTTGGTCAAAGGTGAAATCTTTATTAATATTAATGAAGTAAAGCGTCCTGAAGCCGACGCTCAGCTGATTGCGGAAAATGTGGCCTTGCAGCTGGAACGCCGGGTGGCCTTCCGTCGGGCTATTAAACGCAGTGTCGGTATGGCCATGAAGCTGGGCGTGCTGGGCGTGAAGGTCGGAGTGGCCGGACGTTTGGGTGGGGCCGAGATTGCTCGTTCTGAATGGTATCGTGATGGGCGGGTCCCACTGCATACACTGCGGGCTGATATCGATTACGGTTTTGCTGAAGCCAACACGACCTATGGAATTATCGGGGTGAAGGTATGGGTCTTCAAGGGTGAGATTATGGTTGGTAAGCAAGAACAGTTGGCGGCTGCGAAAGCCATCTAGCCCGAATATGGTATTGCTCTAACGGTCGGGGAACAGATAGTCTATCAAAAAAAATTATTTTAAGCAACGTGGACGATCTCTTCAGGAAAACGTCGCAAGTTGCAATGAACCAGGATTATAGCCATGTTAATGCCAAAAAAGGTTAAGTATAGAAAACAGCAGAAGGGGCGCAATCGTGGGGTCGCTTCTGGAGGTTTTGAACTCTCTTTCGGTGATTACGGTCTACAGGCTCAAGAAAATGGCCATATAACGAATCGACAGATTGAGGCGGCGCGTATTGCCATTAACCGGCATATCAAGCGTGGCGGCAAGGTCTGGATCAGGATTTTCCCCGACAAACCCTTAACAAAAAAGCCCGCAGAGGTCAGAATGGGTAAGGGTAAAGGTTCACCTGAAGAATGGGTTGCGGTCGTGAGGCCAGGGCGTATTCTCTATGAAATGGAGGGTGTTTCTCGGGATGTTGCAGTAGAAGCTTTGCGCTTGGCTGCACATAAACTGCCGATCAGAACCAAAACCGTGAGCCGTGAGGTGGCAGTATGAAAAAAAATGATCTCAAAGAGATGTCTGCCGGAGAATTGCAGAGCAAGGTCGGAGAGCTTTCCCAGGAACTTTTTAATCTGAGACTTCAGAAAAGCATCAGCCAGTTACAGGATACTGCCAAGTTGAGGCGGACTCGGCGTGAACGGGCTCGAGTGCTGACCCGTTTAAGTGAGCTTCGGCTTAAGTAAGGGGACAGGGTAAGAATCAGGACTTTTTTAGGTCTGGGTTGTGGAATCGGAATTATATAATTGTTCAAGTGACATGAATTATTAGGTAGTCAGGTAGGTATGAGCCATGCAGAGTAGCGGCCAAAGAAATAAACGGACAATGGTTGGTCAGGTAACCAGCGACAAAATGGATAAAACCGTAGTTGTCAATGTATCGACCAAGGTGAAACATCCCACCTACAAAAAGTATATTCGTAGAACCAGCAAGTATAAAGCCCATGATCCTCAGAATCAGTGTGCGATTGGCGACATGGTGGCGATTACGGAATGTCGCCCCCTGAGTAAAGATAAGTGCTGGCGGGTCAGCAAGATAGTCGTACGGGCTATTCAGTAGGAGCGTCTTCTCATTTGCGAATGCAGACGTTTATAGGGAGAGTATAAGATGATTCAGGTTGAGACGCTTCTTGACTCCGCAGACAATTCCGGGGCCAAGAAAATGTTATGTATTAAAGTATTGGGTGGCTCACGACGGCGTTACGCCGAAATTGGAGATGTTATCAAAGTCTCTGTAAAAGAGGCCATGCCCAACGCCAAGGTTAAAAAAGGCGATGTAATGAATGCTGTTGTCGTTCGCACCGCCAAAGAAATTCGTCGTCAAGATGGTAGTTATATCAGATTTGACTGTAATTCGGCGGTGTTGATCAATAATCAGCGTGAGCCTATTGGTACCCGTATTTTCGGACCTGTGGCAAGAGAGCTGAGAGCCAAAAATTTTATGAAAATTGTTTCCTTGGCCCCGGAAGTTCTGTAAGCCAGGAAAAGATAAGGTTATGGAGTAATGTAATGGTGCAGCTTAAAAAAGATGACAAAGTTATGGTCATCGGTGGCAAAGATAAAGGAAAGAGCGGCAAGATAAAAAAGATTATCCATGCCAAGAATCGAGTTGTGGTTGAAAAGCTTAATCTGGTCAAACGTCATACCAAGCCGGGCGTGGATCAGACACAGGGCGGAATTATAGAAAAAGAAGCTTCCTTGCACCGTTCAAATGTGATGCTTTACTGTGAGAAATGCGAAAAGGCAGTGCGCAGCGGAGTACGGAAGATGAGCGATAACAGTAATGCTCGGTACTGTAAAAAGTGCGAAGAGCTATTTGATAAGTAGTAGTAGATCCCGGAGGGTTACACTAGATGGGCTTTTTTAGAGAAAAATACCAGCAGGAAATAGTTCCGGCCATGCGAAAGAAGTATGGTTATGGCAATGTCATGGAGGTTCCACGGCTGGAAAAGGTTGTGGTTAACATGGGCTTGGGAGAGGCAGTCCAGAATGCAAAAATTCTGGAGTCAGCGGTGCTCGAAATGGCAGCGATCACCGGGCGCAAGCCGGTGATAACTAAAGCCCGCAAATCAATTGCTCAGTTTAAGCTGCGTGAAGGGATGCCGATCGGATGTATGGTTACCCTGCGCCGGGATGTTATGTTTGAATTTCTTGAAAGGCTTATCACAATAGTGCTTCCTCGAGTCAGGGATTTCAAGGGAATTTCCGGTAAGGCCTTTGATGGGCGAGGCAATTATTCTTTGGGTTTACGTGACCAGGTGGTGTTTCCTGAGATTGAACTGGAAAATGTTGATAAAATCAAGGGAATGAATATCGCTGTCGTGACCACTGCCAAAAACGACGAAGAAGGGCGTGAGTTACTGAGCCTGTTTGGTTTTCCCTTCCGCAAATGATTTTAAAGGCTACCTCGTTAATCTTGTTGTGAAATGTCGAGGCCAAGGAGAGTTGTTAAATGGCGAAAAAGTCCATGATGATCAAAGCGTTACGACCAAAGAAATTTGCCGTGCGGGAGTATAATCGCTGCCCTTTATGTGGGCGTTCGCGAAGCTATTATCGTAAATTTGACATGTGTCGTATCTGTTTTCGTACGCTGTCGTCTAAAGGTGATATTCCCGGCGTTATCAAATCAAGCTGGTAATGAATTTAGAGCAAAAAATTTTTGAAGAAGGTGAAGAGAATGTTGGCAACCGATTTAATCGCTGATATGTTAACCCGGATTCGCAATGCGAACATGGTTAAGTTTGAAAAAGTAGACGTAATTCTGACTAAGATGAACCAGAGTCTATCGGAGATTCTTAAGCAGGAAGGATACATTAAAAACTACAAGGTTCTCAGTGATGGTTCTCAAGGTCTGTTGCGGCTTTATTTGAAATATGATGAAGCGGGGCGTCCGGTTATTAACGGCTTGACTCGTCAGAGTAGGTGCGGTTTGCGCCGCTATGTCAAACATAATGAAATTCCCGTTATCCGGAATGGGCTCGGAACTAGTATTTTGTCTACCTCAAAAGGGGTCTTGAGCGGAGAACAGGCGGCGAAGCTGAATGTCGGCGGCGAGTATCTCTGTTCAGTCTGGTAACTTCTTTTGAGTTTGTGGAGATCAAGATGTCTCGAATCGGAAAAAAAGAAATTTTACTGCCGCAGGGGGTTGAATTTTCGGTGGCGGATGGTGTGGTCAGGGTTAAAGGTCCAAAGGGAGCGCTGCAACAGTTTTTGGTTGAGCGGGTATCGGTTGCAGTTGAGGGGCAGACAGTCAGCGTGACGCGAGTGAACGATGATCGCCGTTCGCGTTCTTTCCATGGTCTGATGCGTGCATTGCTTGCTAATATGGTAACTGGGGTGAGCACTGGATTCAGTAAGGTTTTGGAAATAAACGGTATCGGTTATAAAGCCGATGTCAGCGGCGGAAATCTGAATCTGGCACTTGGATATTCGCATCCCATTGCCTACCCCATTCCGGAGGGTATCAGCATTTCCGTTGAGCGTGAAAAAATTGTCGTTCATGGGGTTGATAAACAGCTTGTGGGCGCGGTTGCCGCTGATATCAGAGCCTTTCGTCCGGTTGAGCCTTATAAGGGTAAGGGCATTCGGTATGCCGATGAATATGTAATTCGAAAAGCTGGTAAGGCTGGCAAATAGTCCGGTTTTATTTATGTATTTGAGGTGATCTTGTGGTTCTTTTGAAAAGAAAAAAATTGGTTCGAGAGAAAAAGAAAAGAAAAATCAGGGGTACCGTCTCCGGCAGTGCAAAACGTCCCAGACTCTCGGTCTTCAAATCTGCTAAAAATATCTACGTTCAGGCGATAGACGACAGTGGTCAGAGAACATTGGCTTCGGCCTCGAGCAAGGACAAAGCTTTTGCCGGGAAGAATGGTGGTAATTGTGATGCCGCTAAACTGGTGGGGCAGATTATTGCAGAGCGGCTGTTGGCTAGTAATGTCAAAAATGCGGTTTTTGATCGTAATGGTTTTGTCTATCATGGCCGGATCAAGGCGCTGGCAGAGGGCGCACGAGAAGGCGGCCTGCTCTTTTAGGCGGAATGGATCGGGTTTAAAAGACTATTTCATAATGGAGGTGAGGCTTGGAAAAGCCCAGATTTCTTGAAGAAGAGGTAACTGAACGGGTAGTTAAGATCAACCGGGTTGCCAAGGTCGTAAAAGGTGGCCGGCGTTTTAGTTTTAGTGCCTTGGTGGTGGTTGGAGATGGCAAGGGTAAGGTAGGCTATGGGCTTGGGAAGGCAAATGAAGTCCCGGAAGCCGTACGCAAAGGAACTGAAGCCGCTAAACGGCAGATGGTGCAAATTCCCCTGCTCGGAACATCCATTGCGTACCAGGTAGTTGGTAATTACGGAGCCGGAAAAGTTCTTCTTCGTCCGGCCTCGCCGGGAACCGGGGTTATCGCCGGAGGTGCGGTCCGCGCTGTTCTGGAGTCCGCCGGAGTCAAAGATATCTTGACAAAATGTATCGGCTCCAATAACCCGCATAATGCCGTACGGGCCACGGTCGACGGTCTAATGCAGTTGCAAAGTGTCGAACAGGTCTCACGTAACCGCAACAAACAGATGATTCTTAGTTGTTAGCCGGCTTCATGGTGGTTATTGAAGTGCGATTATGAGTAAGTCTAAACCGGGGAGCAAATGATGAATACCCTTAAGATTACACTGAAGAAAAGCTGTTCCGGGCGTTTGCCCAAGCATAGAAGAACGGCTCAGGCCTTAGGGCTGCGCCGAATCAGACAGAGCGTGACCCTGGAAGAAACTCCGCAGGTAGCTGGGATGATTCAGAAAATCTCATATATGGTGGATGTGGAAAAGGTCTGAGCCGAGTTCATGCCAAAGGAGGGAGTCTCGGGATCCTGACTTAGGAGAACATGCAATTTAAAAAAATACACGCGGAAGCTTTGCGTCTGTTATCTAATTTTCACGGATAAAATGAAACAGGCAGTCAGGAAGAAGAGGGAAAAATGGTCGATTTAGCTTCATTGCCGGCAGATAGCGGCGCCGGAAAAAACAGAAAAAGGGTGGGACGTGGAATAGGTTCCGGTTACCACAAAACAGCAGGACGGGGACACAAGGGGCAAAAGTCCAGGTCCGGCGGGGGGATTCACCCTTGGTTCGAAGGGGGGCAGATGCCTTTGCAGAGGCGTTTGCCGAAACGAGGTTTTAATAATATCTTTCGTGAGGATGTCGCGGTAGTAAATGTTCATCAGCTCAACTGTTTTGAGGATGGAAGTATCGTTGATGTTGCTTCGCTGCAGCAGCACGGTCTGATCAATCGCAAAGAGACCCGAGTAAAACTTCTGGGTAATGGGTTGCTCAATAAAAAACTGACGGTTAGAGTTGCGGCCTGCAGTGCAACCGCGAGTGAAAAGATCAGGCAGGCTGGTGGGCTGATCGAGCAGGAGGCCCAGATTGCTTAAGGGCATCGAAAATATTGGCAACATTCCCGAGTTGCAGAAGCGTTTGGGCATGACTTTTTTTCTTCTGCTCATATATCGTATCGGAGTTCATGTGCCGACACCGGGAATTGACGGCCAGGCCTTGGCGGCGTTTTTCCTGCAGGCCAAGGGCACTTTATTGGGCATGTTTGATATGTTTTCAGGGGGGGGGCTGAGCCGTCTGTCAGTCTTTTCCCTGGGAATTATGCCTTATATCAGTGCTTCTATTATAATTGAGCTCCTGGCGATGGTTGTCCCCACCTTGGAACGCTTAAAGAAAGAAGGAGAGGCCGGCCGCCGTAAAATTAATCGTTATACGCGGTATGGTACCATTCTATTAAGCATCATTCAGAGCTTTGGCATTGCAGTCGGGCTTGAAAGTATGCAGGGGCCTGCGGGGGAGATGGTTGTGATGTTTCCCGGCTGGGGGTTCAGGCTTCTGACGATCTTGACCTTAACTACCGGAACAGCTTTTATTATGTGGATCGGAGAGCAAATAACCGAACGGGGCATCGGTAATGGAATCTCTCTGATTATTTTTGCCGGAATTGTAGCTAACATCCCAGCTGCAATAATTAACTCGGTACGACTGATTAAGACAGGGGAAATGAGTTTGTTTCTGGCGATGATGATCTTTATCTTGATGCTGGCAACTATCGCCGCCATAGTTTTTGTGGAAATGGCGCAGCGACGAATTCCGATTCAGTATGCCAAACGCATTCAAGGGCGGCGTATGGTTGGTGGACAGAGTACGCACCTGCCGTTGAAAATCAATACTGCCGGGGTTATCCCGCCGATTTTTGCATCCTCAATTATCATGTTCCCGGCGACTATCGCTAATTTTATTGATTTGCCGATCATGAAAAAGTTTTCTGCGGCTTTTGTGCCGACCGAATTCTTTTATAACCTGGTTTATGTAGCTTTAATCTTCGTGTTTTGTTATTTTTATACAGCTGTTACCTTTAAACCGGATGACGTTGCTGATAACCTGAAAAAATTTGGCGGCTATGTGCCGGGGATCAGGCCCGGCAAAAGAACAGCTGAGTATCTCGATAAAATACTGACACGACTGACTTTTTGGGGGGCGGTCTATGTCTCGGCAGTTTGTGTGCTGCCTATGATTCTGATTGGCAAATTTAATGTCCCGTTCTTTTTCGGAGGCACGGCGCTTTTGATCGTAGTCGGTGTTGGCATTGATACGATTCAACAGATTCAGTCACATTTGATGTCACGCAACTATGAAGGGCTGATGCGTAAGGCCGGTGCCCGACGGCGCTGAGAAGCACAATTTACCCAGGTTACAATGTGACCTTGAATTTGCAGCAGAAATTTTGATAAGGAGCTAGCTATGAATTTAATTCTACTCGGCCCTCCAGGAGCTGGTAAGGGAACGCAGGCAAAAAAAATGATTGACGCTCTGCAAATCCCACAAATTTCTACGGGTGATATTCTCCGCGCCGCGGTCAAAGACGGCACGGAGATGGGTGTGGAAGCCAAGAAATATATGGATGCCGGCAAACTTGTTCCCGATTCAGTCGTTATCGGTATTATCGATGAGCGCCTTAAAGAGAAGGACTGTACTAAGGGTTTTATTCTGGATGGTTTTCCGAGAACGGTAGACCAAGCTTCATCCCTGGCGATCATGCTTGAAAAAAGTAATCGTGCGATTGATCATGTTATCAGTATCGAGGTTCCAGATGAAGACCTTTTGGCTCGTTTGACCGGACGCTGGATGTGTACTTGTGGCGCGAGTTTTCATAAAATATTTAACCCCCCTAAGGTTGATGGTATTTGCGACCTTTGTGGAGCAAAACTGTATCAGCGGGATGATGATAAGGAAGATGCGATTAAGGTCAGGCTGGAAAATTATCACAAGCAAACAGCACCATTAATCGATTTCTATAGTGCGAAGGGATTGTTGCGCAGTATTCCCGGAACCGGTAGTCCGGATAATATCTATTCCGCAATTATGGCCGTAGTGAATGGATGATAGTTCTACGTTCGAAACGAGAGCTTGAGAAGCTGAGGGCTGCGGGGAAACTGGTTGCTGAGGTCTTGCAGCTGGTAAAAAGAAATGTACAGCCAGGAGTTAGCACCGCTACCCTTGACAGAATAGCTGAAGATGCGATAATCGCGCAGGGAGCGCGTCCGGCTTTTAAAGGCTATGCCGGCTTCCCGGCGACATTATGTACCTCAGTAAATTATGAGATAGTTCACGGAATTCCTTCCAAAAAGAAAAAGCTTAAAGATGGCGATATCATCAGTATAGACGTTGGTGTTTGTCTTGATGGCTATTTTGGTGATGCAGCTTTGACCGTGCCGGTGGGGACGGTGTCGGCCGAAGCTGAGCGTTTGATGCAGGTAACTGAGAAGGCGCTTGAAAAAGCGATTGAGCTGGCATGGCCAGGAGAGCATCTCTATACCCTGTCGCATTGTGTGCAGGAGTATGCAGAGAATCATGGCTATAGTGTTGTGCGAGATTTTGTCGGGCATGGGATAGGCACGGAATTGCATGAACCCCCGCAGATTCCGAATTATGGTAAAGTCGGTACTGGTCTGATCTTGAAAACTGGAATGGTGTTGGCGATAGAACCGATGATTAATCTTGGAAGTCACGCTGTACAGGTTCTGGATGATGGCTGGACTGCGGTTACCAGCGATCGGAAGTTGTCGGCGCATTTTGAACATACGATTGCGGTTACAGCCGATGGTCCGGTAATCTTAAGCCAGATAGCTGATAGCAGATTAGTGACATAGCAATTCTGCATGCAATGGATTATATATTGTGGTGTTCGCATTCTGTAGGCTGATGGAAGGAAAAAATGTCAAACAAAGAAGATGTTATTGAGGTTGAAGGGACCGTCGTTGAAACTCTGCCGAATGCGATGTTTCGCGTGAACCTTGACAATGGGCATCGGATACTGGCTCATATTTCCGGAAAAATGAGGATGCATTTTATTAAGATATTGCCCGGAGACAAAGTAACCATCCAGTTATCGCCTTACGATTTGACACGTGGCCGAATTGTTTATCGGACTCGTTGATAGCGGTTGCCTTCGGTAATCTAATTTTGGAGAGTAAAAATGAAAGTCAGAGCATCAGTTAAAAGGATGTGTGATAAATGCAAACTGATAAAAAGACGTGGTACAGTTAGAGTTGTATGTATTAACCCAAAGCATAAACAACGGCAGGGTTAATTATTTACCCGGTAGTTTAGGAGGAAAGACCATTGGCCAGAATTGCTGGGGTGAACTTGCCCCGAAACAAAAGAATTGTTATAGCTCTTACCTATATCTACGGTATAGGTCGCAGTACCGCAGAAAAGATATTAGCTGATGCCGAGGTTGACCCTAATATCGGCAGTGACGATTTAGATGATGATCAGCTTACTCGAATTCGAGAAAAAATCGAAAGCAGCTATAAGATTGAGGGCGACCTGCGACGGGATGTAACCGCCAATATAAAAAGATTGATGGATATTGGTTGCTATCGCGGTTTACGACATCGTCGGTCGCTGCCGGTACGCGGACAGCGGACCAAAACTAATGCCCGGACACGAAAAGGACCGGCTCGCGGGCCGATATCAAGGAAACGTAAATAGTTTTAGCAGATAAACTGGTAGCGGGAGAGATTCTGAAGCTGCTAGGAGGTGAAATGGCTAATCCGAGAGGTAGATCCGGTAAAAGTCGGGTCAAAAAAAATGTTCCTGCCGGTATCGCGTATGTACTGGCAACCTTTAATAACACGAAAGTGAGCTTTACGGATCCACAGGGTAATGTGATTGCCTGGGCAAATGCCGGGGTAGTCGGATTTAAGGGTTCTCGTAAGAGTACCCCTTTTGCAGCTCGGCAGACGGCGGAAGAAGCTGCCAAAAAAGCTATGGATCAAGGCATGCGTACGGTAGATGTGCATGTTAAGGGACCGGGTTCCGGGCGTGAATCGGCTATACGAGCCATTCAGAGCGTGGGGATGACCATTAATGTAATTCGAGATATTACTCCCATTCCGCATAACGGGTGTCGCCCCCCGAAACGGAGAAGGGTTTAGTCTAAGGAGGAAGATTTGGCACGTTACAGAGAATCTGTCTGTCGCCAGTGTCGGCGTGAAGGGGCTAAACTGTTTCTTAAGGGAGACCGTTGTTATACAGAAAAATGCGCCTTTGATCGTCGCGCCTATGCGCCGGGTCAACATGGACAAAGAAGAACAAAATTCACGGAATATGGAATGCAGCTGCGGGAAAAACAAAAGGTGCGTCGAATTTACGGCCTTCTGGAAAAACAGTTCCGCAGCTATTTTGCCAAGGCCGATCGCCAGAAAGGGGTTACCGGGGAAAATTTATTGGTTTTGGTCGAGAGACGGCTGGACAATATTGTTTATAGAATGGGTTTTACCAATACCCGGGCTGAGGCGCGGCAGCTGGTTGCCCATGGCCATTTTCTGGTTAATGAAAAACGGGTCAATATCCCTTCCTTTCAGGTCAATGTCAATGACATTGTCGAGGTCTGTGAAAAAAGCCGGAAACTAGGCCGTATCAGTGAAGCCCTGGCCGCTGCCGCCAGACGCAGTTTGCCGGAATATCTGGATGTTGATAAAGTGAAGGGCCGTGGGGTACTCAAAGCCTTACCTAAACGCGAAGATGTCTCGCAGACGATCAATGAGCAGTTGATAGTTGAATTCTATTCTCGTTAAAACTGACTGGTGTCTTATATGTCATTGATTTACAAGAATTGGCGCGAACTTATTAAGCCTGGAGAAATCAGCACCGACGAAGCCTCCCTGAGTTCGACCTATGGCAAGTTTGTGGTTGAGCCCATGGAGCGCGGCTTTGGCATTACAGTGGGTAATGCCTTGCGTCGAGTACTGCTTTCTTCATTGCAGGGTGCAGCAATAACCTCATATCATGTGGATGGGGTAAATCATGAGTTCTCAGCAATCCCCGGGATACGGGAAGATGTTGCCATGATTTCCCTGAATCTTAAAGGAGTAGCTTTAAAGATGCATACGGATATTCCCAAGACTCTTTATATTGATGCTCGCGGGAGTGAACGTAAGATAGTAACTGCTGGGGATATCATTGTTGATCAGGATGTTGAAATTCTAAACCCCGGTCATCATATAGCTACCCTGGAAGGCGACGCAGTCTTGAAAATGGCTTTGACGGCCGAAACCGGCAAGGGATATGTGCCTGTTGATCAAATCAGTGCGCAGCGGTCATATCCCATCGGGACAATTGTTGTGGATGGGGTTTTTGCCCCGGTTGTCAAGGTTAATTACGTCGTTACAAATGCCAGGGTTGGCCAGCAGACGGATTATGATAAACTGACGATCGAGATTTGGACTGATGGTAGTCTGGAACCGGCGGACGCCTTAGCTTATTCTGCAAAGATACTTAAAGAGCAGATGTCGGTTTTTATAAATTTTGATGAAGACATAGAGCCTGAAGAAGCAGTCGATCTGAATGTTGAAGAGAGAGAGATTGTCAACGAGAATCTTTATCGTAACGTCAGTGAACTTGAGCTTTCCGTCAGGTCGGCAAACTGTCTGAAAAATGCTGATATTGAACTGATTGGAGAGCTGGTTCAGAAAAGTGAATCAGAGATGTTGACAACCAAGAATTTCGGTCGTAAGTCACTCCTTGAAATCAAAGAGATACTTTCTACCATGGGGCTTTCCTTGGGAATGAAACTTCCTGATTTCGACCCCAAGAACGCAGAAATGATTAAGAAGGTAATGAGTGACGATTACGAAGAATAATGACCGGGTTCATGGTATCGGACGGCCTGAAGGTTTGTTCCTAGTGTTCTCGTGTTATTTTTAAAGAGCTTGAAGGAGAGAAAAGCTTATGCGACATAGAGTATCCGGCCGTCGGCTCGGGCGTGGGCCCAGCCATCAGAAAGCCATGTTCAGATCGTTGGCCACGGCGCTGATAACGTATGAAAACATTGAGACAACTGATGCCCGGGCAAAAGAATTGCGGCGGGTCGCAGATCGTCTCGTTACCTTGGGTAAAAAAAATACCCTTCATGCCCGGCGTCATGCCTATAAGTTTCTTAATAATCACCAGCTGGTGCAGAAACTTTTTGATGAGATAGCGCCGCGTTTCAGCGAGCGGCCGGGAGGATATACACGCCTGATAAAATCACGAATCAGATTTGCGGATCAGGCCCCGATGACTTTAGTACGGTTTGTTGACCGTGAACTGGAAAGTAAAAGTGTGACTAAAGACACAGTTTCCGAGAGGGTTCCGTCAAGCGTGGAAGCTCAGGTAAAAGCAGGGGTAGAGGAAGAATTGTCAAGCGCTAAGGAAGATGTTGTTGATAATCATAACGCTGAGGCCGTGAGCGGCAAAACCGAAGAAGGGGCAGGGGTTGTATAGCGCTAGAGCTTGAACATCTGATCTTTTCTGGCTTTATAAAAAAGCGGTTTCCCTCAAGGAGACCGCTTTTTTACATTAAGGTTTTGTTCGTATAATCTGTGACTTAGCTCAACCAGGGTGTCAAGTTTTAAGGAAGACGAGAGCCGGGCGAGATAGTGGTGGAAATTCTCAAGCGCCGGAGCCATATACGATTGAAAGTGTTTTCTGCCCTGTCGAGTCAAAAAAGCAAAGGCTCCAAGGGTCTGCAGGGTGCGAACCAGGGAGTAAAGATGGAAGAAAAAAGTAAAGGTATCATTATCCGGTGCCGATTTGGGATAACGATTGCAGAGCTGTTTGTAATAATAGGATAGTAATTGTTCGCGCTGGGTTTGTAACAGTTGGGTGTAGGGATCGTTAAGTAAAGAGGCAAGATCGTAATAGAAAGGTCCGGAGCGGGCGCCTTGAAAGTCGATCAGGTAAAGCATCTTATCCTTCAGCATCAGGTTTTTTGATTGGAAATCACGATAGAGAAAAAAATCACCAGGTGCGAGCAGGGCCTCGTCAGCAAGGGATTGAAATTCTGCCTGAAGCCGACTTTCGGACTTAGGGCTGACTGTAAGTTTCAGATAGCCCTTAACGAAAGCCTTGAGAAAATAATTAAGCTCATTTTCAAGTATTAGGTTTCTATCATATACTGATCCGGCATAGCACCACGAGTGCTCAAAATTTATCAGGGCCTCAGTCTGCAGTTTAAAAAGCAGATCGAGAGCCTTTTGATAGAGTTCCAAAGTTGACTTTTTATTCTTATGGCCATTTTCCAGAACCTTGCTGCAGAGTGTCACCTCTCCCAGATCGCAGAGAAGATAGAAATTAAAATCGGAGCTATGCTGAAGAATCCTGGGTACCGGAAATCCTCGTTCAAGAAGGTGACACGCAAGATAATGGAAGGTTTGGTTCTGGTTGGGAGCCGATAAGGTTTTGGGGTCGCCACCGGTTTTGTGGGCATCAACTGCAATGAAAGAATCCTTGTTTGTACTGTAAACCCGGAAATAACGGCGGGTCGAGCCGTCCTGCGCGAGCGGCATGACCCGCAAATCAAACTCGGTCGTGCTTTGCCCGTCTTTCAGATAGCTGAGGATGAGCTGTATGAGTTGTGGCGGCGGGCCCGGATCAATGGTCGACATAAAACAATACATATCCGTCTGCTAAAGCTTACATCTGCAAGTAAATACTTTCGTAAATCTTTTCAATTGCGGGAAGCAGGGTAAGATTATCATAATTGCCGTAATACATTGCCGCCAAGGCCATGGCTCCGGCCCCCACCCCTTCCTTGACGTAGCCCTTTTCATACATTTGCAGATTGTGATAGCGCGAAGATGCAAAATTAAGGTTTGCAGCGTAAAGAGGCATCTCTATCGGTAATTGTCGGATCAGGCCGCGCAGATCGGCTGTAGAATCTTCAGTTACCCAGGAGGTGGTGGCGATGGCGATATTTTCAGGTTTGGCGCCAAAAGTCTCAGTAAGGCAGACTGCGTCAAGTCCCTGCAGAGGGTCTGAATTAATGGAGCAATATTTGAGCAGGCTTCCAATGAGGGCGGCTACGGCAATCATCTGGGTGCCGCCGCCGAGAATCACCATGGTATGGCGACTGGCGCTCATCGCGATTCCGGCTTGCACCAGCTGCATCGGGTCACCAAGTAACTGGACAGCCCGAAAAGGATCTTTGGCGCAAGCTCCGGGCTGAATATTTTTTCTGGCCATAGCCTTGGTAACCAGTTCCTGTTTCAGAGACTGGTTATTGCCAGGCATGCTACCGCTGATTTTGCCTAAGGCCTTTAGTCCCAGGGCTTCCATCAAGGCCATGGCTGTGGTGGTTCCGCCGGGAACACTTTCACCGAGAATCAGGGTGTGGCCGGAGAAGGCGAGCTGGCGGCCTATAATGATTCCTTGCTGAAAAAGATCTGTGGTCATGGCGACGGCCTCGTCGTCATTTAAGCTGCGCCCCGGGCAGCGACCGGCAACCAGCACCGGTACCCGGGGCGTGACCTGGTTGCCGGCATCGATAATCAGGAAAGGGGCCTGTAGCTGCTGTAAGGCAGCCATGGTAATAATAACCGGAGAAGGGGGACCGATGGGGTTTTCAGGAATTTTATCAAGGCAGAGAGCCCGGCCGTGAATAATGGCTTCAACGTCAGCCGCGGCCGTAAAGGGAATAAGTTCCGGACTGGCGCCGGCGGCCGAGACACCGGGTATCAGGGCGGTATCCGTAGAGGCAATCGTGCAGCAGAAAAAAGGAGGTTTTTTAATACTCTGAAACAGAAAATCACGGCTTGGATCGGGTTCGTAAACTCGAATCAGGGAGGCCTGGTTGGTGCTTGACATGGCAGGGAGTTACTCCGGTAAAGTTTTAAGTTTAACGGCGAAAGATCTGTGCTTCGGAAAAACCCAGCCTTGTGGCTTCCCGGTAGGCAAGATCTCGACTTGAAAACCAGCCCAGTCTGACACGATAAAGGATTTCTTTATCAATTCTGAACTCTTCCAGAAAGACCGCCGGATTCAGGGTCGCGATTTGATTGCGCAGCGCCAACGCATGATCCCGGTTTTTAAAAGCGCCAAACTGGAGGGCATAAGGTTTTTCCGACGATGAGGAAATGCTGGCCGGCAGCTCAAGAACACTGATGCGGACTTGGGCGGTGCCGTTTTTTTCTAAGTCAAGCTGCCGGGCTGCGGCCAGTGAAAGATCAAGAATTCGGTTTTTTATAAAAGGACCCCGGTCATTGATCAGCACTTCCACTTGATGTTGATTTTCCAGGTTCCTAACCAGTATCCGGCTTCCCAGAGGAAGTTCTTTATGGGCTGCGGTCAAGGCATGCATATTATAAATTTCACCGCTGGCTGTCGGACAACCGTGAAACGGATGACCGTACCAGGAGGCAATGCCTTCTTCATAAAAGCCAAGTCTGAATTGACGTATTAAACCTTTATTCGAGTCGCTCGGGGCAGAGTGCTTCAGACCGCAGCCGGTTAAAATAAGCAAAAAGACAAATACGGCGCCCGACAGAAGCCAATTGCTGACGTGAATCTGTTTCGGGGGAAATCGTGTCGGCATAGTTGTTTGTTTTTGGGTAATTTAATGCAGTCCGGAACTATTAAGCATGATGACCCTGGTAAAGTCGGATCCGATCTGGAGCTGATTGATACAGCCGAAATCCTGAGCAAATGAAAAGATGCTTTGACTTGAGAGTCCCAGCGCTCGGGTCAGAAGTAATAGGTTGATTCCTCCATGGGCAATGACGGCGATGGCTTCTGAGCGATGTTGTTTGACCAGCTGATCAAATTCGGGGAAGACCCTTGCCTCCACCTCTCTGATGGTCTCGCTGCCGGGAATTCGGTAATTAAAAAAATCCGTGAATTTCGCTTTCAGTTGGTCGGGAAATTTTTTCTCTACCTCTGCCGAGGTCAGACCTTCCCAGTCACCCATTTTGAATTCACGTAGATTCTTTTTCAGGTACAGCGGGCAGCCGACGATCTCGGCGATAATCTCGCCGCCCCGCCGGCACCGGCACAGGTCACTGGCGTAAACCGCCTTGACCGCACAGCGCGACAGCTCCTCGCCTCGCTTTTTCATTTGCTGCAGAGCCTCGGAGGTTATGTCAATGTCAATATGTCCGTTATAACGAAAGACTCCGTCAGTTGTATTGACGGTTTGGCCGTGACGCAGCAGATAGACGGTTGTTAAATTTTCGTTCATTGATCAGCGGTATTTGTTTTAAGGATAATGAACTGTTGGCTTTATTTTAGCTTTTGCCGGAGTCGCAGCTCTTTGCTTTTTACCGAAAACCTGCGGCCAGAATAATCAAAACCAGCGCCTCGCTGCTTTCGCAGGCAAAACCAAGAATATCTCCGGTAATCCCACCTAATCGTCGCCGACAGACTTCGGCGATTAAATAGGTGTAAGCGGCAGTCATCAACAAGCAGATCAACCCTTTGAAGCCGCTTCCGAGAAGAGCACAGCTCAGCGAAATAACGCCGGCGGTCAACCATTCACGCTGTCCGCAAAAGTTGGTGAACATCGCTCCCAGTCCGCCTTCGGCTCGAGCGTAAGCTGAGGTGAAGGTCAGTTGAACGATGGCATAGCGGCCACAGACGGGAAATATTGCTAAAGCTGCCGGGAGCTTATCGATAATCACGGTTATGGCGCTGAATTTCAGCAGCAGGAGCAAGATTAGTGAAGCCGCTCCCATGCTGCCCAGATAGCTGTCTTTCATGATGGAAAAAATTTTTTCCTTTTCTTGCCGCCCGCTCATCATACCGTCGGTGGTATCAGCGAGACCATCCAGATGAAAACCACCGGTAAGCAGAAAATGAACCAGTAAAACACAGGCGGCGCAGATCTGGGTGGCGAAAAAGCATCGGCAGAACAGGGTCAGCGTCAACAGGAGTAAGCCGATTATCAAACCGACCAAGGGGAACCAGCTCTGGCTGCGTCCCATGGTTTCCGGAGAAACTTCGGCGCTGAAGGTGCCTGCCGGCAGAGCCGTGAGAAAAGAGAGGGCAAGACGAATCTGAGTAATGATGGGAGTCAATTGAAAAAACCTGTTGAAGCGTGGCCAAAGTGTCGAAATTAAATTATTTAAGTTTCTGCGGCAGTCCCCAGAGGGTGAAATAAACCTCCATGCAGGCTTGGGCCAGCCGTTGGTTAACGAGGCCGGCGAGGTCACGAAAACGGCGTCCCAGAGGAAACTCGGGCACCAGTCCGAGGCCGACTTCATTGGTTACCACAATAATGGTGCCTCCGGGGTCCTTTAGGGTCAGGGCAATTTCGTCAGTGGCCGTAAGGATTTGCGAATCATCTTCGTCTTGAGCCATGTGATTGGCGAGCCAAAGGGTAATACAGTCTACCATAATAATATCGTAGTCTTTTCTTAGCCGTTCAAGGCAGGGGCCCAGCTCAAGTGGTTCTTCAATGGTGGCGGCCCAGGCTTTCCCCCGCATGGCCTGGTGTCGGGCAATGCGAAATTCCATTTCCTGATCTTTTGCCTCGGCGGTAGCTAGGTAGGCACGCCGCCCCGGTAAGCTTTCCGCAAGGTTTTGGGCGAAGCTACTCTTGCCGCTGCGGGCTCCGCCGCCGATCATGATTGATTTGCTGCGTTTCTGATGCACTAAAAGACTTTCTATGCCTCTTTTCGGGGTGTGTTTAATGATAATCCTAGAATCCTGGTTTGTTTCTTGAACCATAAATGGTTTATTCAGGTCGGTTCGTAACCCAATAAAGGTTTCCTGTCAATTGTTTTCGCGGATCGTGTTCCCAGGGTTGCCAACACCCAATCAACCCCGGGGGATTCCCGGCAGAAGTTTTAAAGCCTGTTTCCAGCTTGTCTGGAAGGGTGTTCTCGGCGAGAATGGTGGCGGTTGCCGCCAGAGCAAAAGCATCGATAGCGGGGAAGTCGCCGCAGAGGGCGCCGAGGTTGAGATCGATGAGGCGGTGGAGAGGTGGACCTTCCTGATCAGGAAGACCGCGGCTTATTCTGGTGCCGACCAGCATGATATCATCAGGTATTGACTTGGGATTCATTGCAATTTTTTCGAGGAAACCGAAACGGGCCGTGGTTTTTTCTGGTCGGCTCAGAAGCAGGAACAGGCTGCCTTCCCCAAGGCTCAAAGACGGCGCAACCCTGCCGGGTGCCGTCGTAAAGCCGCAATTGGTTTTCTGCAGACATTGCCAGCAGTAGCCGTAAACCTCGCAGTATTCATCAACCACGCCACAGAGAACCTGATCGACACGGCCTTCCTCCAACCAGTTTGCCGCGCACTGCAAGGCCATTGGTAAGAGCAGAGGGCTGGGTTGGCTCAAGCTCAGATTCGGCCCGCTTATTTTCAGGTGGCGGGCAATATGGGCGGCGGCGGCGTTGTGTACCGAATTTGAGAAAAGGGTGGGAGATGCCATAGCATCACCATCGTTAATCATAGTGTCAAGAAACGAAAAGGTGGTGGCGGTGGCGCCATAAGCTGTAGCGAGGATCAAGCCACAGCGGCGGCCGCCCGGAATTTGATCGTGAACGGAAGAAGCCAGGCAGGCGCCAAGCAGAGCCAGACGGGAAAAATGATCAAGCCGCCGGATTTCTTTGCGGCTGATAAAACGGTTCAGGTCTTCGGTCGTGACTCTGCATGCCGGAAAGCCGGAGTCTGGGATGGCCAGGTTTCGAAAATTGGCTTGCTGAGCCGTTGTGGTGGGGTGCAGCAGACTTGTTCGCCATTGTTCATATCCGCTGCCAAAAGCGCCGACCGGACCGATTGCATTAATTGCCATTGGCTTCAAGGTTTACAGATCCCCGCGACGAAAGAGTAGGGCTGTATTGTTGCCCACAAAAGCCAGTGACTGGCTGATAGCCAGAGTGCCGTTGATGTTTTGAGAGATGGTCGTCGGTTGATGCCCGATCTCAGGGTCTGGCTCGTGAAAACCAGCACTGGCGGGAATCTGTTGGTTTTCCAGCATGGCTACCGTGAAGGCGGCTTCCAGAGCTCCGGCGGCCCCCAAGGTGTGTCCGGTATGGCCTTTCGTTGAAAAAAAAGGTGTTCGGGGGAAAAGTTCTCCAAGAACTCTGCCTTCGATCAGGTCGTTGGTGGGGGTGCCGGTGCCGTGGGCGTTGATAAAAGCAATCGCGGAAGCCTCAACTCCGGCATCGTCCAGGGCTATTTGTAATGCCTGGCGTAGCCCTCTGCCTTCCGGATGGGGGGCGGTCAAATGCCAGGCATCGCAGGCACTGCCGTACCCTGCCAAGTAGGCCCGTGCGGGAGAAGTCTTGGGGCGTGAATTATTTTTGCGAACGGATTCCAGGAGCATAACGGCGGAGCCTTCCCCCAGATTAAGGCCGTTACGGTGACGATCAAAGGGGCGGCAGGGGGCGTGATCACTTATTTTTAAGGAAATAAAACCGTTACAGGTAATTCGACTAAGTTCGTCGCTGCCGCCGGCTAAAACCAGATCGCAGATCCCGGACTTGACTTGAGCCAGGAAGCCCCGATGGCCAAGGCGTCGCTGCCCGAAGAACAGGCATTGACGATAGTCAAGTACGGACCCTGAAGCCTGAAGCTGCGGGCCAGGACTTCGGCGGGATTACCGCGCAGGAAGCGTTTGACGGGTTCAGGGTCAGGTTCTTGCCCGGCCTTGAAAGACCGGTAGAAATCCTCGTTGTTCAGAGATGCTCCAACGGTTGTGCCGATGCAAACGCCGACCCGGAATCGAGAGAGTTGGTCCGGTTGTGAAAGACCGGCATCATGCAGGGCGGCCTGAGCGGCGGCCAGTGCCAGCCGTGTGGTACGAGACCAGGGGTGTTCCGGAAGTTCATCATCAAATTCGCCGGGTGCCAGCTCAAACACTGGGAAAATCCGGGGTTGTTCGAGTTGGAAGCGGCGAGCTGTCGTCGGGAGACGGCGTTCTTTAAACAGGGCGGCGCAGGCACTGTTTAAATCCAGCCCACTGGCGCATAAGGCGCCTATGCCGGTAATTGCGATTTGGGGCAGGCTCATTTAATTTTTCTGGATTAACGATCTCTGTCTGGGTTTTGGGGTGACTAGCATCACCGCACCAGACTGTCAAGAGTAATGTCTTCGGTCGGCTCCAGTCTTGTTGGTGGTCAGGGTATGGTACGGTGGACCCCGTTCTGTTGGGCAGCTGACAACCTGTGATAAGCTTTTTTGAGGCAGGAAGAATCAAGGAGGTTTTGTCTTGTTGCAGGCCATTTTATAAAATTGACGCTGGCCTGAGTTGGTTTGGGGTAGCGTAGTTTTTTTTGTAGATCGTAGATGTTTTTTTTCTGTTAAACTTGACAAAGATAATTTTCTTTGTTATGGATTCTCCAATTGTGTTGGGTCGGTTTTTGTTGTCGGAATTAGGTTTTTTTAGGAGATTGATTTTATGTACCCGATTTTTGAATTCCCTGGCATTGGGGGAGGAATGATTATCGCTCTGATTGCGACCTTTCATATCCTGCCCTGCCATCTGGCTACCGGAGGTTTCTGGATGGTTTACTTTCTTGAGCGTCGTGGCCATGCCGATAACAATCAGGAACTGCTTGATTATCTGAAGCGGTTTGCCTTGCTGGTGCTGATTTTCTGTTTTGTTCTCGGCTCGGTAAGTGGGGTGGGAATCTGGTTTGCCAGCACGATCATCAGCCCGCGGGCGATCTCCGGCCTGATTCATAATTACGTTTGGGGATGGGCGACGGAGTGGGTTTTTTTTATCATTGAGATCGTTGCAATTTATACATATTATTACACTTTTGGGAAAATAGCTCCGCAAACCCATCTGCGGATTGGTTTGATTTATGCCTTGGCGGCCTGGATCAGTATGGTGATTATCACTGGTATCCTGGCTTTCATGATGACCCCCGGAAGATGGCTTGAAAGCGGTGGTTTTTTTGATGGTTTTTTTAATCCGACCTATTGGCCGCAATTGTTTTACCGGACCATGATGATGTTTGCAATTTCCGGAATGTTCGCGGCGCTTATGGCCGGCTTCATGAAACCCGGCGCAACTAAAACATATGTTGTCAAAACCTCCGGTCGCTGGGGGCTGTCGGGCTTGGTTCTGGGGGCCGGTTTCGCTCTCTGGTACTATTTTAAACTGCCTGCCCGTGCCCATGAAATTATTGCCATTTTCCCTTATGTCGGTATGATGTTCAAGCTTTCTTTGTTGGTCGGGGCGCTGGTTGCGATTTATTTTCTGCTTCTGGCCGTCGGGCGTGAGGTTCTGGTGCGTCCGGTGGTGGCGATTGCCATGGTCGTTCTGCTTTTTGTCGGAATCGGAGGGGGAGAAAGTGTTCGTGAACTGACCAGGCGTCCCTATCTGATGCCCGGTTATATGTACAGTAACCAGATCGTAGCCCATGATCTGGAGGCCAAAGGTATCAAATCCGAACTGGGAGTTTTTCAGAAGGAGGGTCTGTTACCTCATTATTATTTCGTGCCCCAGGCCTGGCGGCAAATTAATTCGGAAAATTATTTACAGGTCGGCATGCTGCTGACCAAGGTCAATTGTGTTATCTGTCATACTATGGAGGTCGGCGGCCGCAGTTCTTTGCCGGATCTGATCGAGCAGATGGGTGGCGGGTCGGCGGCTGAACTGACTGAATTTTTGGCAACTATCGGTGAAGATTATCCATATATGCCGGCTTTTGCCGGCAATGAAGTTGAACGTCGGGCGGCGGCGGCATATATGTCGAATCTCGTTTTCAGGAACGCAAACCCCGCTACGGCGGCGTGGGTTATTACCGGCGATTGAAAAGGTTTACTCTTATTATTAAGAAATATAAGGAGTTGTGATAGTGGATATCAATTCAGCACTAACCGCCATGCGTGATCCTTTCGGGGTACCTTTTTTCCCCTGGGTGTTTCAGCTTTTACTGGTTTTAACCTTTGCCCTGCATATTATTTTTGTCAATCTGGTCATCGGCGGCCTGGCACTGGCTGTATATAACCATTACAAAGGTGGTGACTTCAATCTTCGTCTTTCCCGCGCTCTGGCTCGTGCCAGTACGGTTAATATTTCCCTTGCCATGGTTCTGGGGGTTGCCCCGCTGCTTTTCGTTCAGGTTATCTATGATCCTTTCTGGTATGTATCCAATACCTTGTCGGCATGGTGGGCCATGGCCTTTTTGCTGCTGGTTGTTCTGGGTTTTCTTTCAGCCTACGTTTTTTATCTGAAGCGCCGGCAACCTGGACAGGGTTTTGGTGGTTGCGGGATTCTGGCCTTGTTTTTTTTGCTGGTTGCCGGGTTCATTCTCAGCGCTTTGTCGTTGCAAGCGTTGGTTCCGGATCAATGGCTTCTCTGGTATACGGCGAATGGCGGTCTGGCCACCACTGGAAGCGGGCTTTACCGTTTTGAAGCGGGACGTTTTAGTCATTTTATAGTTCCGGCTTTTATTAATATCGGTATTTTTATGATGCTTTACGCCTGGTATTTTCGTCCCAGGACGGATGTCGACGGCAAATATCTGGATTGGGTCGCTCAATCCGGCGCGAAGCTGGCCAAGGTTGCCACCATGGTCCAAGTGTTGGTTGGTTTCTGGTGGCTGTTGGCCCTGCCGGCTGAACTACAGTTCATGACAAACCCGTTTCTTTGGGGCGGGGCCTTGCTTGGTGTCGGTCTGCTGGTCGGGCTTATGAAAGCGGAAGTTGCGCCGGAGCGTTACGCTTTGCCGCTGGCCTTATTTTCCCTGGTCGCGGTTTTAGGCATGGGTTCGGCGCGAGAGGTTCTGCGGATGGCCTACCTTCAAGTATTTGAATACTCAATCTATGATTATCCAACCAGTATTGATTGGGGCAGTACGGTTCTTTTTTTAGGGACCTTTGTAATGGGGCTCGTGGTGATTGCCTATCCTCTTGCTGTGGTTTTTAAACTGGGGCGTGGCACTTTAATAAAATCATGAAAATAGATGGTGGAGTGATTTATGAATCTGGAAAAATTTGGCCAAATGACCTTGGGCTTGATGGTTGTCTGGTTTTTGCTGGTTGCCGGTCTGGGGTTGGTGATTTCCTTTAAAAATGGAACTTTTTTTTAATTCCCGTTTCGGGATAAAAGCCTTCATAACCCTGTTCGACTGAAAAACGGCATTCACGGAAAGCACAAAGAAACTAAAAACCGAGGATCATTTTACAATGACGCCGCTATGTTCAAACGGCTCTACCTGGCATTGCATAATATTGCAAAAAAATGGACGATGCCGATCAGGGACTGGAAGGCGGCCCTGAACTAATTCTCAATCATATTTGAAGGCCGGTTGCCGGTTTACTGACAACCCAAACCCGGGCCGTTTACACAAAATGCTTTACATGCCCTGATTTTCTCGCGGTTGGGTCTTCGGCTTGGCCATTGCAAATCGCGCGCAATAGATAGAACAATTCTTTGTGTTTTCCGATCTCTTCCTGGCTTTATGTAGAGCCCACTTAAAAACAATTAAACAACTGAATTAATTGACTAAAAGTCAATTTTATGAGGCTCGTCAGCAGAATCTGTGGAAGTATTTAGGGCAAATCGGCCGACTGTTACGGCGCGGTTCAATATCAATGACCAGGGCTTCCGTCCCGCCAATCAGCATCACGCGGGCAGAGCCATAAACGAACGACTTGAATCGTTCGACTTTGTTGAGTAGAGTCTTTATGAGCATTGTTTCTCTTTCGTGGAATGGATTGATTCTCGCAAATCCATCCTAATCCCACTGGGGGAAACAATGCTTTAAATTTTCAACTGCCTACCCACAAATTCTGCGGAGGAGGCAAAAGTTCTATTTCATTGACGGCATGCAATTTTTTTGAGAAGGGGCAAACTTCTGTGTTCGCTCGCTCTTCGGCACCTCTTTGCTTTTTTGAACGTATTAAAAAAAGTTGACAATGACCTGTGGGCAGGGTAACAGAGAGGGTCATATTTTTGGGGGATACTAACGAATGATGGGTAATTTTTTCTGAATAGCAAACGCCACCGCATCGGCTATCACGCTGGTCGGTAGCGTTTGTTTGTTGAAGAGCGGGGATGGTTAGTTATTTAAGAGCGTCCCTCTCTTTTACAAAAAAAATCGTAACTATTCAGCACCCCACCCTCTCCGATAGGGGAGCAGAGGTTAAGTGACCAATTATTCAGCCTGCATGAAACGAGGGAATTTCCCCTCAAACAACAGCCGCAACGCTTCGGAGGCACTGACGCCCTGCTTGCGACAGGTCGACAAGTAGCTGCGAATTCGGCAGAACATTTTTGCTCCCTCCCAAGAGCGGAAGCACCCCGAAATCTTCTGCTGAACCTTGGTCATTCGGAGGTCATTTTCTGCCTGGTTGTTGGAGAAAGGCACCTCGTTTTCGACCATGAATCGCAACACATCGCCCTCAAAGTTTCGTAATCGCTCCAGAAGATTGCGGGCTTTGGAGCGAGGGAGTCGTCCCCGGCGTCCCGTTCTCTGACTTTCATCGGGGGCGGGACATTCCCTGTCGGCCTCTTCGAGCAGAGCTCGGTAGCGTTTTCGGTAGATGCCGGCCTCGAAGTCATCGAGATGACCGCCGGCATCTAGGGTGGCGGTGTTGATCACCTTGAGCAGAAGCACCATCTTTTGCGCCCACTGTTGTTTGTCCTGCTCAAAGGCCCGCTCCAGCTCCCTGAGATGGTGCGCGTTGCACAACGCATGGGAGCAGCCATAGCGATAATAAGGTTTCCAGTGATCATGACACAGGATGCCCCCAAAGGCCGGGAGAATGCCGATTTCATCCAGCGCCTCACCACCGCGCTTGGCGTGCGGCGAGAAAAACGTGAATTCCGTCGTGGAGGCATTGTGCAGCCAGTTGCGCTTGCCGCCGACGTTGATACCGGTCTCGTCAGCGTGCATCAGGTGTGAAGCAGCGAGCTGCTGCCTCACCCAGTGGTCAAAGGGCTCCAGACGCGCATAGGCCTCCTGGTTGAAATTGTAGATTGAACCCGTGCTGACCGGAATCTGCATCTGCTCCCAGAAATGATCTCCAATGCGGTTATAGGGGATCAACTGAAATTGGGACATGTAGACCGCGTTGACCTTGACCCCGAGGCCATATTGCACCGGTCTGGTGACCCCTTCGGGGAAGGGTGCCACATGACGATTGCCCCGCTCGTCCTGAAGCACTTGAGCGCGGTATTCCGTGACCACACGTGAGATGTCCAGATCGACAACCTGTCGGGATTCGTAACCGGCGTCTCGATAGTTGCCCGGCGGCAAGGTCCTTCTGTCGATCGGGAGAAGCTCGATTTCATCGGGATCAGCGACCGGCTGCAGTGTCGTGCCACGACGTCCTGGTTGGCCTCCCGGTTTGCGTTCAGCTTTGGCACGGGACGCCTTCTGGCGGTTCGGGTCGGCCGATGGCGGCGTGCTGCTGTTTTTACTGTTGAGACCGAACCGGTTCGCCAGCAACGTCACCAGAAGCAGCAGCACCTCAAGACTTGATCTGATCGCCGGGGACAGATCCGTCTCTTTTGCAAGCTGATTCCTGACTTGCTTGATGGTCGCATCGACATCAATGTTGTTAATCGTCATTCTGGTCACCCACGTTGAAGATGAAGCATCTTAACATAGGTTTTCAGAGAGGAATTTTTGTCCCGAAACTCGCCTGTGTTACGTTATTATTTCGGAACCGCGGCCAAGTGAGTTAGAGCAAGTTATCGGCACAAGAAAACGCTTCTGCGATTGTCAGGAGCTTAAAATAAACACCTTGCTGGCAGGCGGATGACTTTAACAATTTTTCAAAAAAACGCTGTCAAGAACTTTTTCAACTTTTTTGGTGAATAGTTACTCTCTTTTTTGAGCCGGGCCAATTCCGCCTTCAGGTCGATGGTAGTCATTCCGGTTTCATCTGGCTTACCGTTTTCCTCTTCAGTGTTCTTCCAACGCCGTAATTGTGTTGGATTGATGCCTAGATTTCGGGCTGCTTCCGCTATGGTATATCCCTGTTCCACTACCAATTTCACTGCTGAATCTTTAAACTCCTGTGTATATTGCTTTCGCTTTGCCATGTCACACCTCCCAACCCAGGGTACTAACCCGGGCTTAGAAAAGTGTCCACTCTTTTCTTACCACCTCACAGTGCTTGGAAAAAGATAAAGAGCAGATGCTCGCCTTCTATGATTTTCCGGCGGTGCATTGGCAACATATCCGCACCAGCAACCCGATCGAATCGACCTTTGCCACAGTGCGGTTAAGAACATCAAAAACCAGAGGTTGCGGTTCTCGGCAAACAATCATGTCCATGGTGTACAAACTGGGGCAGAGTGCACAGAAAAAGTGGCGCAAGCTTCGAGGATTCAAGCTCCTGGCAGATGTTATCCGGGGAGTTCAATTCAAGGATGGAGAACGCACAGACCCATTAGCTGAGGGCGAAATCAACAGGCACGTCGCTTGATGGGATTTTTCTCAAACACCAGATTTGACAATAACTCCACAATCAGCATCGACAACAACAGCGACCGTTATAAGTGATCGTCTCAACCAGCGATTCATAAGTGCTCCTATCAGAATTGGAGTCAAAACTAACACAGGAAGCATTAATTGCCTGCAGCGATCAAGCAGCGCTCATGACATCCTTAGACAATCAAGCGGACTCATGGTCGCACTAAGATCTTTCTGCATAACATGGGTATATATTTCCGTAGTTTTCACATCGCTGTGGCCCATCAACTCTTGCACCACGCGAATATTGACGCCGTTTTCCAGTAGATGAGTAGCGAAGCTGTGGCGCAAGGTATGACAACTAGCCTGCTTGGTGATACCCGCCTTGTGCAGCGCGGTTTTAACCGCCTTTTGTAACCCCGACTCCATTACATGATGACGGCGAACCTCACCAGAACGGGGATCGACAGAACGCGCACGCGCTGGGAAAACATATTGCCAGCCCAGCTCTGTGGCGGCATTGGGGTATTTCCTTTCCAGCGCATTAGGCAGATACACTGAACCGAAACCTTCGTCAACATCCTGCTTATGCAACATCTTAACGCGTTCTATGTGGCTATTCAGCTCGACAGCAAGATCCATGGGCAGCAGACTTATTCGATCCTTCCCCCCTTTGCCATCACAGATATAAATATGGTGCTGGCCAAAATCGACGTCTTTAATACGCAAACGCACGCATTCCATCAGGCGCAATCCTGAACCATAGAGAAGTTTTGCCATAAGGGCGTGCGTCCCTTGCATCGCTCCCAACAGACTGACGACTTCCTCTTTCGTTAGTACCGTTGGCAAGCGCTTGGCTTTTTTTGAGCGCACCGGAGCAATTTTGTCATCAACATGGATATTAAGCACTTTATGATACAGAAAAATAAGCGCATTGAGCGCTTGCTTCTGAGTCGCTGCCGCGACCTTACCTTCAAGCGCAAGATGTGAAAGAAAACGTTCGATATCAGGTGCACCCAACTTGGCCGGATGAGTATTGCCACCGCAATAGCGAATGTAACGAACAATCCATTGACAGTATGATTGCTCCGTGCGATAAGAATAATGAAAATATCGGAACGTTTCACGAACTTGATCCATTAATTTAAAATCTGGATTGGGATGAAACTGGCGGGAATTTTCCATAGTTGCCTCGCGATATCTTAATAAGTGGAAAATATTAAACTTGGCAAACATGGAAAATAGGCTTCCATGTTTAGC
>Ga0129302_1000426_pt1 | contig 31186 bp, 27 predicted proteins | sample BlaSprsedimmetaG_FD_94476 | JGI IMG/M metagenome (GOLD analysis project Ga0129302, IMG submission 94476) | Hot spring sediment bacterial and archeal communities from California, USA to study Microbial Dark Matter (Phase II) - Blank Spring... | ecosystem: Environmental > Aquatic > Thermal springs...
CGAACGCACGACCCTCCCGCCCACAGGCGGGATGCGCTAGCCATACTGCAGGGAATGAAAAAAGGAGGCTGAATTGCCTCCTAAATTTCACCCGTCGGGGTGGTGCGACTCGAACGCACGACCTCCTGCTCCCAAAGCAGGTGCGCTAACCAACTGCGCTACACCCCGAACTTTAAACTTTCAGCGGAGAGGGGGGGATTCGAACCCCCGGTACCCCTTGCGGAGTACGACGGTTTAGCAAACCGTTGGTTTAAGCCACTCACCCACCTCTCCGGGCTAACTTAATAAGCCTTGCTTCCGCTAAAAGCAACGCAAAAGTATAAAATCTTATTTTATGTGCAAAATAATTACAAAAAAAAGAGGGATTACTCCCTCTCTTCAATTGATTATCAGTTTACTTATAGTTACTTCTTTTTAGGCTCGTTGCCTGATTTGGCTATGTTATCGCGCATGTTGGTATCGGCTTCAATGTTCTTTAAGCGGTAGTAGTCCATCACCCCTAAATTACCGCTGCGGAATGCTTCGGCAATAGCCTTAGGAATCTCAGCCTCAGCCTCAATTACCTTGGCACGTGCTTCCTGTGCTTTAGCCTTCATTTCCTGCTCAAGGGCTACTGCCATTGCCCTACGTTCTTCGGCCTTAGCCTGTGCAATATTTTTATCGGCATTAGCCTGGTCCATTTGTAAAACGGCACCAATGTTACGTCCAATATCAATATCGGCAATATCAATCGAAAGGATTTCGAAAGCGGTTCCGGCATCTAATCCTTTGTCGAGAACTGTTTTGGATATTTTATCGGGGTTTTCGAGTACTTCCTTGTGGCTAAGCGATGAGCCTATAGCGGTAACAATGCCCTCGCCAACACGAGCCAAAACGGTTTCCTCGCCGGCACCACCAACCAGTTGCTTGATGTTTGCCCTAACGGTTACGCGAGCTTTAGTAATGAGCTGAATACCATCCTTTGCAACGGCTGTTACAGGAGGTGTGTTAATTACCTTAGGATTAACTGACATCTGAACAGCTTCAAATACATCTCGGCCGGCAAGGTCAATGGCAGTAGCCATTTTAAAATCGAGGGGTATATTGGCCTTTTGGGCCGATACCAGGGCATGAACAACCTTAGAAACCCTACCACCAGCCAGGAAATGGGCTTCCATCTCGTTCCGGTTAAGGGTAAGGCCTGCTTTTGTTCCTTCAATCATGGCTTGAACTATTACCCGTGGCGGAACCTTACGCCAGCGCATGAAAATAAGTTGCAGGAGCGATATCCTAACTCCCGATACCAGCGCTTGGAACCATAGCCCAACGGGTACAAAGTAGAAAATTATCCATAAGCCTACAACGCTCAGGGCAATAATCAGAAGTAATGCGCCAATTTCATTCATAGTTTTGAGTTATTTAGGTTTAACAATGATTTTATTTGTTTCAACATGCACCACAACAATGGGTGTGTTTGGGTTTATAAGTTCACCTATGGTGGAAACCTCTATGGTTTTACCCTTAATGGAGGCTTTGCCCATTGGTGCAAGACGGCTTATTGTAACTCCTTCATCGCCCACCTGTATTTCGTTCTTCAATTCATCAACAGCTTTTGAGTTGAGGCTTGTTTTGAGCGAAACACGTTTCCAAGTTCTTGCCCTTAGCGAAAAAACAAGCGTTGCAATTGATGCAATGGTTGTAAAAAGAAGTGTTAAATGCCCTGTTGTGGTTCCATGGTCGGTATATGCAGAGTAAACAGCGTAAATAATGATTAAAAAACCACCAATGCCGGCAACTGTAATACCGGGAATCATAAAGAATTCCAACACCAGCAAGAAAAGACCTAAAGTAATGAGAACAATAATCCAGAACATAGTTTTTTTTAGTTTGATGCAATGGTAGCGCTAAGCCCGCGGCGATGCAGTTCGTTCATCATACCCTCAAGCGTTTCAAAGTGGCCATGCTTGATATCGCACTTCCCTTTGAAATGTGTAATAAGGGCACACTGCTCTGCCTGATGGGGATCGTGGTTGCAAACCTCAACCAAAGTATCAATTACATAATCGAAAGTGTTAACATCGTCGTTGTGAAGGATTAAAACGTACTCATCTTCTGCCGAAGGCAGAAGTTTTCCATTACCCTGAACCTTTTCCTTGACTGCCATATCACATAAATATTTTAGGCTAATATAACTATTTTATGGTGTAATATCAATAACAATTGCCTTGAGCATTCCGCTAACAATCAGATTTTCCTTTACGCGGTTGGCCTCTTCGATACTGTTAAAATTTCCAATGATATAAATGATATCGCCATTGGCATCCACCTTACGGGTAAGTTCCTTGCCCTGTGAGAGGTTGCGAACGGTATTCGTTTCCGAGTCAGTTAAGGGGTTTTTGTAACGCCCAACTTCTACTATGAACAAGCGGTTATCTGGTTTTGATAGTTGAACCTGCTGCGCAGCGCCCTCAAGTTGCTGTGCACGCTGGGTGGTAATGCGTGTTCCGTTGAGCCAGGCCACTATAAAAGCATCTTTGAAACCCTTTTGTTTAATCTTAGCAAGTGCTTTTTCAGCATCGGAGTAGCGGGTAAGGTTACCTATGTAGTAGCGAATGATGTTTCCGGTTTTGTAGCCATATACAGGAACCATTCCTTTAAAGAATGTAGGTTTTTGTGGGGTGCTGAATGCGCCAATTTGAATACGATAGATTACCCCACTGGGAAGTGATTCATCAATGGGTATTGGCTTTTCGTCGGAATAGTAGGGTTTGTCGGTAATGCCAAAGTCATGGGGTATTTCGTCAACTATGGCTATGGTTGGTGTAGTTTGTTTAATGGCCGGTTCATCTTTTAGCGTCGGCCAGTCTACTGCAATTTCCTCCTCCGTTTTGTTAGTTTTCTGATCATCCTGTTCAAGGGTTAGGCTTGTTTGACCAAAAATATTTCTTTCAAGCTTAATAACATTACTCAGTAGTTGCTGTTCCATTAGGCGTAATCGCCAAATTTTTGCAAAGGCAAAGTCCAGTTGCATTAACCCAAGGTCGCGTAAAAGTGAAGCCTCAAAAATACTTTCTGTTTGACCTGCCGAATCAAGGTTGTTAAGAATAGCAACTGCAGCCCTAAAGTTATTTTGGGCGTTAGTGGTAAGTTTTCGAATCTCTTCGTCGCGATTACCGCTTTTTACACGGGCAACCTCAATGCAATCGGAGTAAATTTGATATTTTTTATCCCAATACTTTTTAAACTGGTTGGCGTATTGTTTCATGGCAGCTATCAGCTGATTGTACTCGGTAGCGCAGGCATTGTTGTTGCCATTTATAGTGAGGCATTTATTGTAAGCATCTCTTCTCTCTAAGGCTGAGTTTCTAAGGCGTGTAAGTTGGGGAGTTAATTTTTCGGCTTCGGCCAGTCTATTGATTTCATCGGTACGAAAAACGGTTGGGGCAAACTGTGCCTGGTAGATAAAATCGGGATTATCAGCAATAAACGAGGAGTTGCTTTCGCCTTGCGGCTTGCGTTTTCCGGTAAGGTATTCCTGCTCAATTTGGCTTGCACGGGCAAATTGATTGTCGGCTTCCTTTTGTGCAGCGAGCATATCGTCCTCAACCTTGGTTACCTGTTTTTCGAGCCTTACCCGTTGCTCAGCGGTGGTAACATAGTCAAATCTCCCTCGCAGGTCTTCTAATTTAATTTTGAGTGAGTCGGCAAGTTTTTGGGCGGCAAAGCCTTTGGCTAAAACCCGGGCATACTCAGGATCGCTCTCAACGGAATTGAATTTTGCCGCCTTTGTATTCTCAAAAGGTTCGGGTTGAGTTTTTTTAACCTCAATTATAGTTTTGGTTTCCTTTGTGGGTATGCTTGGTTTTTTTTCTGTTGGATTAAGTTTTGCTATTGAGAGCAATTCCTTGTAACTGCTGGGTGTGCGTCGGGTAGGGTTGATGTCGTTTCGGATAAGGAATACGCTTAGGGTATCGGGCATGTGTAGCCGGTTCGATGTGAAACATGCCAGGGTATCGTTGCTTCCGGTGAGGAATAGAAAGTCATCGTAGGTTGAGTTTATTGGGAAACCTAGATTTTCAGGGGTGCTCCACTGTTTATTTTTAGGATTATAAACCGATTTGTAGATATCGTAACCTCCCATTCCGTAATGCCCCTGTGAGGCAAAGTAAAGGGTAACCCCATCGGGCATAATAAATGGGTACTTCTCGTTCATCGCCGAATTAATAATATCGCCTAAATTCTCGGGTTTGCTCCACTTGCCATTGTCAAGCAGTTGGATGCGAAAAATATCCGTTCCCCATGCAGTAGATTTGCCGTAACTGGAGTAGTAAAGGTAATCACCGGGTTTGATACTCTTGGGGTAAAACATTACAGACGTGTAGTTCATCTGTTTATCGATTGCGGTGCGAAGGTTTTCAGGAACAGGTATAAACGAACCATCGGGTAAAAGCGATGAGTAAAAGTTTAGAAAGTTGTTGGGATTTGCTTCTTTTCTGTCGAAAACAGTAGGGTTATAAACATATCGGGTAAGAAAAGAACCGTTTTCGCAGGTAGTAACAAGTTTTTCAACTTCGTTGAGTTTAATATTGGGCGATCCACCATTCACTACAAATCGGCGGTAGTAATCAATAGCATCGTTAAACTGGTACAATAGCCGCAAGGCTTCGGCGAGGTGAAAGTAAACCATCGTACTTAGCTCGGCAGTGGATGCTTCCTTAAGGTATTTTAGAGCCATCTCTACATCTCTTGTTCCGTAAAGGTAGCATATACCCAATGCATATTTTATTTCAGGATCGCGAGGGAATTGGTCAAGCAATTCCAGGTAGATGGAGATTGCTTTGGTGTAGTCTTTGGAGTCTAGTAATGAGTCGGCCAAGGCTCTCCGCATCTCTCTGCTTTTTGCTACGAAACTATCTACCTGACACCACGATGTAGCCGATGAAAGAAAAAATGAGAGTAAGGCTATTATTTTCAACCACTTCATAACTTCAATGAGTTGGAATATTTTAAGGCATTCAAATATAGTGTATTAAAGCTAAATTGAAAAATATTAGTTTTTAAAGTAGGGTATTTTTAAAAAGAGTTGTAGTAAATGAAAAAGATAGTAACTAAGCATAAAACTCCTAGCCATGAAAGTAAATCAAAGCATAGCAATAAGCGAAAACGGGTTTGTTTTTAATCCCGTAACAGGCGACTCGTTCACTTTAAATAACACCGGTATGCAAATTATTGCAATGCTCAAATCCGGTAAAACTATCGAGCAGATAAAAGAAGCCCTTTTGTCGGAGTATGACCTAGATGCTTTGGTACTGGAACGATATTTACAGGATTTTATAACCGATTTGAAACGCAATTATTTACTGCTAGAAGAGTAAAAGTTATGGACCGGAAAAAAATTACAATTGCAATAACTGGACTAAACAACATCGATAGTCCTGGCCCTGGTATGCCAGTTGTTAGAGGCATAAAAGAATCGACAATTTTTGATGCTCGAATAGTAGGGCTTGCATATGATCACCTTGAACCGGGAATCTACATGAAGGAGTGGGTAGATAAAACCTACATGATTCCATATCCATCAAAGGGCAAAGAGGTTTTGTATGAAAGACTAAAAGAAATTCATGCTAAGGAGAACCTTAACCTTATAATTCCCAACTTTGATGCTGAACTTTTTTCGTTCATCAAATTAGAAAATCAAATAAATCAGCTCGGCATTAAGACGTTTTTGCCCACCCTGGAGCAGTTTGAAGAACGGCATAAATCGAATTTGCCTGAGTATGGTAAAAAGTATGGGGTTAATATTCCCAAAAGCGAGGAAGCTTTTAGCATGAACGACCTCACAAATATTTTACGTTCTTTTACCTATCCTGTAATGATAAAAGGGAAGTATTACGACGCCTATAAGGCATACTCCCCTGAGCAGGCCCAAGCCTATTTTTCAAAGTTATCAGCAAAATGGGGGTATCCAGTTATAGTTCAGGAATATATTGATGGAACCGAAGTTAATGTCATTGCTCTTGGCGATGGGAAAGGGCAGGTGATTTCAGCCGTTGCAATGCGCAAGCAGTACATAACAGATAAGGGAAAAGCCTGGGGGGGAGTAACCATCTCGGACGATTCAATGCTTGAGCTTACCCATAAAATTATTTCACAAACAAAGTGGAGGGGCGGGATGGAGCTGGAGCTTATAAGAACTGCCGATAGCAAACTGTACATACTTGAAATAAACCCACGAATTCCTGCATGGGTTTACCTTGCTGTGGGTGCAGGACAAAACTTGCCCGAAGCACACGTAATGCTTGCTTTGGGAATGGATGTTAAGCCTTATAAATCTTACGATATCGGAAAAATGTTTATCCGATACTCGTGGGATATGATTGTAGATATCGAAATGTTTTCGAAACTGGTAACCAGCGGAGAATTGTAAAATATTAAATGACTAAAACAATGGGAAAGAAAATGTTTGAACGGCCAACCATTACCAGGTTAACCCCTGGTATGCCATCAAAACATGGCGTTGGAATTGCTGTAGCATCAATACAGTTTATCGATGGCTTAAAAATAGACGATTTAATTGAAAAGTATGGGTCTCCATTGTATATCTTTTCGGAAACGGTTATTCGTAAAAATGTTGAGGACTTAAAACGCGCTTTTACCGTTCGTTACCCTAAAATTCAAATAGCATGGAGTTACAAGACTAACTATTTGGATGCCATTTGCAGAATTTTTCACCAGGAAGGTTCGTGGGCTGAGGTGGTTTCCGGTTTCGAATACGAAAAGGCAATCCGCAATGGAATTAATGGTGAGCATATAATTTTTAACGGACCGGGAAAAACGGAGGCTGAACTGTTAAAGGCTGCAAAAGATGGCGCATATATTCACATTGATCATTTCGATGAGCTTTTCCTTCTGGCCAAAGTGTGCCAAGTTTATGATGTTACTGCCAGGGTATCCATTAGGGTGAACATGGATGTTGGGATATATCCTAAATGGGACAGATTTGGATTTAACTTTGAGAATGGTGAGGCATGGGATGCCATAAACAGAATAATGGCTAACCCGCAACTTAAGCTAATGGGACTTCATACCCACATTGGAACCTACATCATGACAACCGATGCTTACCGCATTGCTGCTGCTAAACTATCAGAATTAGCTGCTAGTGTAGCACAAAAGTTTAACCATTACATAGCATATATTGATATGGGTGGTGGCTTTGCCTCGCGAAACACGCTCCGGGGGGCATACCTTTCAGGAGAGGATACTACACCGTCGTTCGACGATTATGCCGATGCAATTACTTCAGCTGTAATAAACTCTCAAATTAAACCCGATAAATTACCCACTATAATTCTTGAAACAGGAAGAGCATTAATTGACGATGCAGGAAGTATAGCAGGTACAGTTATCGCTAATAAACGACTCACCGATGGCCGAAGAGCTTTAATAGTTGATGTTGGCGTTAACTTGTTATTTACATCGTTTTGGTACGATCATAAAATCAATCCAACTCAAACCCATTCAGGCTTGGTTGAGGAAACCGTAATTTATGGCCCGCTATGCATGAATATAGATGTAATTAGACCCTCGTTGATGTTCCCCCCGCTTAAAGTTGGCGACCATTTTGTGATTTCGCGAACAGGTGCATATAATAACACCCAATGGTTACAGTTTATTACCACCAGACCCAATGTGATTCTAATCGATACCAATAGGCAAACCCATATTATCCGTAAAGCTGAAAATATTGATAATCTTGTTCAAAATGAAGAGATTCCTCCTCATTTAGTAAAATAAAAGAAACAATAGGTATAATTAATTTTTCATTTTTATGAGGTTGATAAACGATTTAGATACGATTTTAAAGGGATTTGTTAGGAGTTACTCACAAATATTTTTCTCATCCAATCAATATTTTGCGATATTGCTCCTTATAATAACGTTTATTGACCCTTCAATAGGTATTGCCGGATTGGTTTCTGCTTTGGTTGCGGTTCTAACGTCTTACCTAATAAAACTAGACCGGGAAACAATAGCAATGGGAATGTATGGTTTTAATGCATTACTTGTAGGGTTTGGATTAGGGTTTTACTATGATGTTAGCATTACACTTTTGCTTTTAGCAGCCATAGCAGGTTTTTTTACCTTACTTGTAAATATTACTTTTCAAGGTATTTTAGGAAAGTATTATTTACCATACCTATCGCTACCTTTTGTTTTAAGCATATGGCTTGTACTTAGTGCTACCTGGCAACTAACATCTACTGACATTAACCAAAGTAGCGTTTACTTACTGAATAGAATTTTTGAGGTAGGTGGTTTTAAATTTATTGCTATTCATGATTGGTGGCTAAAACATGTTAGTTCCAATTTCGTTAATGGCTATTTTATTTCATTGGGTTCAATATTTTTCCAGTTTAATGTTTTAGCTGGTGTTTTAGTAGCCATAGCCTTACTAGTATACTCAAGAATAGCATTTTCGTTATCGGTTATTGGGTATAGTGTGGCATATTTTGCCTATTTAGTATTTGGGCTAGATTTAACAAACTTGGGATATAGCTATATCGGCTTTAACTTTATTCTTAGCGCAATTGCCATTGGTGGGTATTTTTATATACCTTCAAAATCCTCTTATTTCTGGACAATAGCGGTTACTCCTATAATTGCATTGGTTGCTACAGGATTAGTTGTAATTTTTAAAACACTTGGAATACCCATTCTTTCACTTCCATTTAATATTGTTGTATTAATGTTTATTTATTCCATGCGCTTTAGATTATCGGTATCCGGATTAAGAGAAGTGGTGGTTCAGGAGGGTAAACCCGAACTAAATCTTTACTCCTATCAATCGTTTGCTAAACGTTTCCCCAACTATGGGTGGATTAGGATTAGGTTACCCTTTTACGGAGTTTGGACTGTAAATCAAGGCCATCATGGCAATTATACTCACAAAGGGGAGTGGGCGCATGCATGGGATTTCATTGTTTTAGACTCCGATGGTAAACAGTTTAAAGGTGATGGTCATTTACAAACCGATTATTATTGTTACGGGAAAAATGTAATTGCCCCTGCCGATGGTGAAGTGGTTGAGGTTGAAGATGGTATTGATGATAATCCCATTGGAGAAATTAATATTAGTAAGAATTGGGGGAACACCGTCATAATTAAACATACAGTGGAGCTATATTCAAAGGTATCACATTTAAGAAAAGGTTCAATTACTGTTAAGGTTGGCGATAAGCTAAAATTTGGAACAAAAATTGGCGAGGTTGGTAACTCGGGGCGTTCAGCCTACCCACATTTGCATTTTCAGATTCAATCAAATGAGTACATAGGTTCAAAAACCCTTAAATACCCACTATCCTCATATATTGTTAATAATTCTGAGCTTAAAACATTTGATTATCCTGCTGTGAATCAACATGTTAGCAATATTGAGCCCAATTCGTTATTAAAGGCTTTGATGAATTTAAAACCCGGACAGGTTATTAATTGGGAGGTTGAACAGCAGAATATAATTGAAAAAATTAACTGGGAAGTGGGGATTACCTATTTAAATAAACTTTTCATAAAATGTACCAAAACCAATTCTAAGGCATATTTTGAGTTGGACGATGTGTATTTCTACTTTACACATTTTGAGGGAAATAAAAAATCGCTATTGTATAAATTTTATCTTGCTGCCTACAGGATCCCTTTAACATACTTTGAAGGAATTGAAGCGTCTGATTCCATTCCTGTAAATAAAACCTTTAGTGGTTTAATTCTTTACCTTCACGATTTTATAGCTCCTTTTGTTCAAATCTTGCATACGGATTATAATGTTAAGGTTATAAGAATTGGAAGCGACTTTGACATTAAGGGTTTTAAATTTATTACCACCATAAAGGGAAACTATTTTAATAAAACTCATTGGGAGGAAAAGTTTGAAATGAAGATGAATGCCAGTAGGCATGTTGAATTTATCCATCAGCAAAATAAAACTAAGGCAAAATGCGAAATATAATTTTTACATTTTCATTTATAGTTATAACAGGCCTCGGGCTTTTTGCACAAACCGATTTTGCAGAACTTGATAGGGTTAATTATCTGTATTACCTTGCTAAGGATTATAAGAATTTAAAAAGAACTGCTCAAAAGCTTCTAGAGCAGGGTAATGATTACTATTATTTAAGAATGAGGTTAGGTATTTTGGCCTATGAAAATCAAAGGTATGCTTTTGCGTATAGAAATTTTACTCGCGCTAAACAGCAAAACCCTTTCAATACTGTAACAAACGAATATTTGTACTATTGCTACCTTTTGGCAGGCAGGCAGGCTGATGCACTTCAATTTCTCCGCACCCTTTCCGAGAATGATAAAAGTAGTCATTTAAAAACCCTACCCATGGCTAAGGCTCCTGAACTAATATTAAGCTATTCATATACTGGATACGATGTCAAAAAATTTCAAACCAACGCCTTAAACTTTGAGGCCATTGAAAATCAGGTTGTATTAAATGCCGGATTAGCTTTCAATTTTTCAGAAAGGGCTAGCGGTTTTTTCCAGTACTCAAATACCAGTAAAGTTGCTACTTTTTACTCACCCTCTCATCCCTCAGGCAATTACGATACATACAAACAAAATCAATTTTATTTTAGTTACAAAAGCCTAATTACTCAAGGTTTTGAGTTTTCAGGGTATACCCACTGGGTATTTTATACCGATGTGTTGAACGTATCTACTTATGGGCGCAGGAGTTCTTCTCTAAATTTATCAACCGAATCGTTATTTGGATTAAACTTTACATTAATAGGTTGGTATCTGAGAGGGGGTATTAATTTCAACTACAGCAACTTTGCAAATTCAAATCAGTTTGCTACGGAGGCTTACATCACCTATTTCCCTTTTTCAAATTTAAACCTGTATTCAACGGTTAGTGGTTTTTACCAATTGGATAAAAACTGGGAAGGCACTTATCAATCGAATTTTAATGTTGGTTTCAAAGTATTTAAATATTTATGGGTTGAATCTGGGATAATGATTGGCAATTCTTTCTTGTATTCACGTAATTTAGGAACAGAACTGAACAACTCATTTATCATTCCTTCTAAAAGTTTTTATGGTAGTTTAGTTATCCCTGCTAAAAAGTTTTCTTTAAGGGTTGGTGGTCATTACTCTGAGATAAACAACTATTCCTGGGATTTGGAGAATTATACTAAAACATCAAAGTTAGTACTAAATGCATTTGGCGTAAATGCTATATTAACCATTAAATTTCAGTAGTCATGAAGGTCAAAAATCTAATCTTACTGGTGCTGACAACTATGTCGGTAAACTTAGCGGCTCAGGATTTTGCTAAACTATCAGTAGCATTCACTGAAAGCTATGCTAAGGAAAAGGAAGGCAAGTATGCCGATGCTACAAAACCCCTAAAGGCCATGTACGATAAAAAATCGTATGAGGTTAACTTAAGGTTGGGATGGTTAACATACCTGCAAGGTCAATTTAGCGAATCGGTAGGCTACTACTCAAAAGCTATAGAACTTATGCCCTATGCCATTGAACCCCGGTTGGGAATTGTACTCCCCGCATCAGCAATGGGTAATTGGGGCTCAGTAGTTGAGCAGTATAACAAGATACTTTCCATTGACCCTAATAATACTCTTGTGCTGTATCGTATGGGTATGATAAGCTATGAGAATAAGGATTTTAAAAGGGCTTACACTTACTTTGAAAAGGTAGTAAATCTTTACCCCTTTGACTATCACAGTTTACTAATGCTGGGTTGGACAAATTACCAGTTGGGCAAAACAAAGGAGGCAAAGATACTTTTCCAAAAGGCTTTGCTTTATGACCCAACAAGTGCAAGTGCTAAGGAGGGATTAAGTCTAATCAAGTAATACTGTCTGACAAGAGCCTTACCTTTTCATAGCCCGGTCCATTTCGCGCCGGGCATCTTTATGTTTAAGGTCTTCGCGCTTGTCATGTAACTGTTTACCGCGTGCAAGGGCAATGTCAACCTTTGCAAGCCCACGCTGGTTGATGAATAGTTTCAGGGCAATAATGGTTAACCCTTTCTCTTCCGAGCGTCGTTTCAGCTTAATGAGTTCCTTTCGGGTGAGCAGCAGTTTACGCTCCTGCTTGGGGTCGTGGTTATTGTATGTACCCCAGGCATACTCGGCTATATGGAGTCCTTTAATCCAAAGCTCGTCGCCAATAAAGTGGCAGTAAGAGTCCACAAAGCTGGCCTTGCCCATCCTTATCGATTTTATTTCGGTCCCTTTCAGTACTATTCCTGCGGTGAAGGTTTCAATAATCTCATACTGAAACGTGGCCTTTTTGTTTTTTATAACTATGTTATTCTTGTTTTCCATGTGTTTCAGGGGTTTTTAAGTGGTTTACGGGTAATTCCTACTAGCCGGAAAACGTAAAGTATCAGCAGAATTGCAATTATTGCAAGTAGCATATAGTTTTTTGCGGTAAGTAGTGGTTGGCTAAAGAAGTTGGTTGCAACTAGTATGGCTGCAGTACCCGAAACTAGTAGCAGTAAACCAAACCATACCAGCCGGTTTAGTTCATTCAGTTTTTTTGTCGGATTAGGGTGGCGTAACTTTACCATTGCTCACAACCTTTAGGTTTGCAAATTTAGCTATTTTTACCTGCTTAACTACTGATGTGCGGATGTTGGATAGTAAATATGATTTAGTTGCAATAGTAGGCCCAACGGCAAGCGGTAAAACCCAATTGGCTTCCCACCTGGGCGCCCAGGTAAATGGCGAAATAATTAGCGCCGATTCCCGACAGGTTTATAGGGGTATGACCATAGGAACCGGAAAGGATCTGGACGATTACGTTGTGGATGGGAAAGCTATTCCTTACCATTTAATCGATGTAGTTGATGCTGGGTATAAGTTTAATGTCTTTGAGTACCAACAGCATTTTATCGATGTATACAACGATATAAAAATGCGCAACCGTTTGCCAATACTCTGCGGGGGCAGTGGCTTATACATCGATGCGGTGCTGCGAGGGTACAAGTTACTGCCTGTTCCTGAAAATCCTGAACTCCGACGTGAACTGGAAACTAAAACCGACGATGAATTGGCGGCCATTCTGGCATCGTACAAAAAATTGCACAATACCACCGATTTAGATACCCGTAAAAGGACAATCAGGGCAATTGAGATAGAGGAGTATTACCGTCATCAACCAGTCGATCCTAAGCCATTCCCGAAGATTAAAAGCATAGTTTTTGGTGTAAAATACCAGCGTGCTGCCGAGATGAAACGTATCCGTGAGCGTCTTGTTCAGCGTTTGAATGCCGGTATGATTGATGAGGTAAAGGCGCTATTGAACGCAGGACTCACTGCCGACGATCTTATTTACTATGGGCTTGAATACAAGTACATAACCGAATATCTTGTAGGAAAACATTCCTACGACGAAATGTTTGAAAAGCTTTACATTGCCATACGGCAATTTGCTAAAAGGCAAATGACCTGGTTCCGGGGGATGGAAAGTAAGGGGGTTACCATTAACTGGATTCCAGGTGAGTTGACTTCTGAGAAAAAAATTTCGTTGGTTCTCAATAAAATAAATGAGTAACCTTACTCTCGTTTCTTTTGAATATCAGTAAATCGTTATCGGAATAAACCCTAGTAAAGCGTTGGCTATGGCTTAAGGTATCGATCGATTTTTTAAAGTCATCGGCGCTGAATGGCCATGTATTACTTTCCGGTAACAGCAAAACATATTCAGCATCTTTAACTATTGGATAGTGATAATTTTTTTGTGATTTAAGGTGGGGTGCAAGCCTTGAACTTGCCGATACGGCTTTTGATCAGTAATCCTAATAGTTTCATTAATTCTTCCTGACTTATCCCTTTTAGTGCGGTAAATTTAATTTTCAATAAGCTCACTCATTTTTTTGTAGAGTGAGCCTTAATTGTTTTAATTTTTTCAGTGATATGATTCATTATTTCCCCATCAGCATTCTTTTTTGCTTCCTGAATAAATCTATTAATAGAAATTCCCGTTTTAAGCTCAATATGCTTTGATATGACTAAAGCCAAAAAACAAATCAGAATGTGCAGCTTTATGGGTTGGTCCTTAAAATGGTATATAGGTCGGGTCTGTAAATCATTTTTTGATATTCTAAAAGCTTGTTCTATTCTATAAAGTTCGTGATATCGTTCCATTATGGTTTTATTGCTTGCAACTGTTTCTTCCAGATTGGTGTAGTATCCCTTTATTCCAAGTAATTTTTTCGTTTTTTCAATCAACGCTTCATTAAGTTCCGTTAGTTCTGCTTAGGTTTTAATAAACTTGAGTTTTTTGTTCTTTGATGGTTTTGCAATAGTTTCCTTAGCTTTTACGATTTGCTTCTTCATTTCATATTTATCCTTACGGTACCTGACTGAAGAGTAACTACATATCAGTTCCCCATTATTAGTTTTAATTCTGATGCTTTTACCATCTTTCCGACAAATACTTTTATCAATAGTTTCAAGGAGAGCCTCTGTTATATTTCCAAGTCTTGTACCAACTATATAGTTGATATTGTTTTGAGTTAATTGCTTAATGTTTTCTGTGCTAATAATTGCAGCATCAGCAATGACAGTGAGTGTTTTTACCCCATTTCTTGTTATGAAATCTTTAATAACGGGTCTAATGGTGTGCCCCTCAAAGGTGTTTCCGGGAAAAACTTCATAGGCAACAGGGAAGCCATCTTTGGTTACCATAAGAGCCGCTAATATTTGCGGTTGTTGGGATTTATTATCTTTTGAAAAGCCATTCTTTCGTAACTCGTCTTCCTCAAAGGTCTCGAAGTAAAGAGTAGTAACATCATAAAACAGCAAGTCGTAGTCAAAAGAATAATGCTCTTTTGCAAAATGATCAACATTTTCTTCAACTATGCCTTTTAGACTAAAGCATTCAGGGGCTATTCTGTAAAAGGCTTTACGGCTATGAGTGATACCAAAGTATTGTTCCAGCAAAGCCAAGGAGCGAAGTTTAGAAGCAGGTTCAAATACCCTTATTGCTGCTAAATCATTAAGCAAGGCTGGTAAGCTGTTTAACCCCATCTGCGCTTGGATAACTCTTACCTGCTTTTAAAACAGATGGTATTTTACCCCTATAAATGTGCTGTGATTAGTATGCAAAACACTATTGGGATTTGAATCAGGAAAAATAGAAAGTTGTCCATTATAATCATTTATCCACTCTTTGGCCAGTATCATTAGTTCTTTTATCGTTTCGTCCGAATGAGCAGAACCAATGTGCTTAAGAATAATTCTTTTATTGTTATAATAATTAACTACTTGAACAGCTTTTGCATTTGAAGACGTTTTTACAACTCTTATTCTCATCAAATTAGTGCCTGAGTGCGGTTAAAAAACTACTTTTTTTCGATATTGATGTTGATAATCAAATAATTATAACCGAATTAAATTTCGCTGGGACAAGTCAGAAATAATTAGGAATGCCGAAAGTATAATGGCAAACCAAACAAAATGTTTTCTGGTTTTGTACATTTCAAAAGTTTACATAGTGTAAATATAGAAAAACGGGAGCAACCTCAAGGTAGCCCCCGTTTTTATTATTGGATATTGGAAATATTTACTTTAACCATTTATCGAGCCAGGCAAAGAATTCGCGTTGCCATACAACGGCTTCCTGAGGTTTTGTAACAAAATGGGTACCGTTGGGGAAGAATAGCAGTTTGCTTGGTACACCAAGTAATTGTGCCGCACCAAAGGCTTCGAGGCTTTGGGTGTAAGGGATTCGGTAATCATACTCACCCACAATAATCATAATTGGGGTATCCCAGTTCTTTACAAATTTATGGGGTGAGTTGGCGTAGCTGCGCTGTGCAACCTTGTTACTGGTCTCCCATGGTGCACCGCCAAGGTCGAAAGTGGGGAAGAATAGCTCTTCGGTTTGTGGGTAAAAAGCTTCAAGATTATACATGCCGCAGTGCGCAATAAACGCTTTAAAGCGTTTCTGATGATGCCCGGCAAGATAGAATACTGAGTAACCGCCGTAGCTTGCGCCCACACAGCCCAGTTTTTCCTCGTTTACCCAGGGTTCTTTCTTAACATCATCAATGGCACTGAGGTAATCCTTAATGTTTTGGCCGCTGTAGTCGCCAGAGATTTGGCGGTTCCATTCCTGCCCAAACGATGGAACACCACGACGGTTGGGTGCAACCACAATATATCCATTGGCAGCCATAATCTGGAAGTTCCAGCGGTAACTCCAGAACTGGCTAACCGTGCTCTGTGGCCCACCCTGGCAGTAGAGTAGGGCAGGGTGTTTCTTAGTTGAATCAAAATCGGGAGGTAGAATTACCCATACAAGCATCTTTTTCCCATCGGTGGTGGTTACCCAGCGCTCACGCACCTCGCCCATCTTGATATGGTCGTAAATGTGCTTGTTGGTGTAGGTAAGTTGGGTTGCCTCGCCGGTTTGCTCGTTAATGCGGTAAAGTTCAGTGGCCATACTCATGCTCATTCTACTTGCAGTTAAAACGCCTTTGGCAAACTGGCAGCTGGTATAGTCGTGTTTCCCGGTTGTAAGCTGAGTAATTTTTGCAGAGGCCACATCTATCTTGTAAAGTTGCTTAGTTCCTTTAATTCCGCTTGTAAAGTAGATATTGCGGCTATCGTTATCCCAAACGTAGTATTCTACATTCTGGTCAAAACCTTCGGTAAGGTAGGTTTTCTTGTTATTGTTGGTATTTAGGATAAATAGTCGTTTTTGATCCGATTCGTAAAGCGGAGTGGCCATACTCCACCAGCTAATGAATACACCGTTAGGCGAGAATCGGGGGTAGCGGTCGTAACCGGGATTTCCATCGGTTAGGATTGTGGTGATGCGGGTTTTGAGATCGTACAGGTAGATATCAGAATTGGTGCTCATAGCATAATCCTTGCCATACAGTTTCTTTGAGGCGTAAACAATCTTATCGCTTTTTGGGCTCCACTGAATTTCTTCCATATCGAAATCGGTAGCCATGGGGGTATCCCACTTCTCGCCCTTGTTAATATCTATGGCATTTTCAACGCCATTGTCGGTGTAATCGGCCACAAAAAGGTGGCTATACTTGCCATCTTCCCAGTAATCCCAGTGGCGGTACATTAAATCGTCGATTATACGAACCTTGGCTTTTGGCATGTCCGGATGTATATCCTCGGCCTGGTCAACCATTTTCACATCCTTGGCATACAACAACTTTTTACCATCGGGTGAAAAGGTGAAGCCATTAATATCAAAATCGAAGTTTGTGATTTGCTTTAGACCTGTTCCATCGGTCTTAACTTCCCAGATTTGCGACGAACCACTGCGGGTTGACAGGAAACGTATGGCTTGGCCATCGGCGCTCCACTGAATATTCGATTCCGAGCCCTGCTCATCGGTTAGCTTTACAGGTTCGCCACCCTCAGTAGGAATTAGGTAGATATTTGTTACGCCCTTGTTCTCCTGAAGGTTGTAGTAGGTTGTGGTGTAGGCAAGCATTTTGCCATCGGGCGAAATAACGGAACTGCCTATACGTCCGAATTTCCACATGATCTCAGGTGTGAGAAGTCCCTTATCCTTTTCGTCCTGGGTTAAACTTACATCAATCTTTAGAGGTTCTTTAGCTTGTTTTTCGGTATCGGTGCAGCCCGAACCGCCAATAATTATTGCCATTGCAGCAAGGTAGATTGGTTTTACAATTCGTTTCATGGTGCTTTGGGTTAGGTTTAAAATTTTGACCATAAAGTTAGCATTTGGTTGAATAAAAAAGCATGATTTTTTACAATCATGTTATGATTTAATTCTGTTTTTCTTGTTTGTGGTTGCGGGTTTTATTAAGGGAACCGAAAAACCAGAAGAGTTTATTGTTTACACCGCACATTGGGATCATCTAGGAGTTGGCCCCCCCATTAATGGCGATTCCATTTACAATGGCGCTTCGGACAATGCTGCCGCTGTTGTTTGGATGCTTTTCATTGCAAAAGCCTTTAAGCAGGCCGATTCTAAACCCAACCGTTCAGTGGTTTTCCTTTTACCAACCGCTGAGGAATCTTGATTATTCGGCTCCGAGTATTTCGTTCAGAATTGCCCATTTGATATATCAAAGGCTATAGCCTGCCTGAACTACGATGTGGTGCTTTTCCTTGGCAAGTTTAAGGATGTAACCGTTACCGGTTATGGGCATTCAAATCTCGACAGCTTATTACAGGTTGTAGCCAAGAGTCATGGCCGCTACATTGCGCTTGACCCTAACCCTGAGAATGGCATGTTTTACCGCTCCGACCAGTTACTTTCCTAAGGCAGGAGTTCCCGCAATTTTTGCGAAAGGCTATACCCATCAGGTTGAACTGGGCAAGGAAAAAACCTTAGAGTTGATTAACAGTTACTGGCAAAAAATTTACCATAAATCCTCCGACGAGTATAACCCGCAGCGCGATAGGTTAGACGGTTTGGTTGACGATGCGCAGCTATTCTACGAGGTTGGTGCTCAACTGACGAATAGTGATACCTATCCGCAATGGCATAAAACATCGGAGTTTTACAGGAAAATTGCCGAAGTTTAACCCGAGATTCGTCAATTGAAAAATTCAGTCGACGAATCCTTCAAAAAAATATTGCTGCGTTCCAATTTTTTAGTCTGGTTAAGTTAGTTAATCTATGGTATTTAGAATTAACTATTCGCATTTCCTTCTACTTCTTCTAACTTCATCATTTTTAGTCAATATCAAATCATTCCCACTCAAATTCAATTTAACTTTTAACGTTTAACGGTTCACGTTTAACGACCTCTAACTTCCTCTAATGCTATCATACTCCCTCTATTCCGATTCATCCCGACTCATTCCAATAGTAACTAGCCTGGTTGAATTTGTTAATTCATGTTACTTGTGTTTAAATATAAGTGCTATTTTTATGCCGGGATTCGATATTTCAATTCGTGGTTTCAATTTTACTATTAGCTTAAACAACAGTAACTAAACCTTACTAGCATGAGCTTTAACACTTTCATTAAATCCTTGAGCGATATTAGCGAAAAACGATTGATGTATACGCTTATAGCCATTATACTTGGTATCGACGTGGCAATTCTTGTTTTCAGCGATGGCTATTCCGGCGGTTCATACTCGGTTATGCATTACCAGTTTGCCCGGTGGGCATTTACTAACCCCGAAAATCTTTTGAATTCTTGGGCAAATCCCATTTTTACATTACTGGCTGCACCCTTTGCCCTGCTTGGTTTTAAATCGCTGCAACTCATGAACATCATTCTGGGCATACTCTCTGGGTACTTTGCCTATCGGGTTGCTAAGGAGCTGAAAATGAAATCCCCCCTCTTAGCTTTGGTGATTTGCAGTTTCACCCCCGTTTTTATGATGACATTCTATGGGGGCACAACCGAGGTTATGTTTGCCTTTATAGCCATTCTAGGGACATTCCTTCTGATTAAAAATAAGTTTTTTGTAGGAGCAATTGTTATCTCGCTGCTACCTCTTATTCGTCTCGATGGTTTAATTCTTTTGCCGGTTTACGCCATCTACTTCATTCGCTGGCGTAAGATTAAGTTCTTGCCACTACTCCTTAGCGCAACTGTACTTTACAGTTTAATTGGAATGCTTTTTGGCAAGGATTTATTCTGGCTTTTTGATGGTGTTAAAATATGGAGCGATAGTATTTACGGACATGGTTCATTTACTCAGTTTATTGTTCGTAGTCCAGGATTTTTTGGTATTCCTAACGAGATATTCTTTGTTACCGGGTTAGTAGCTGGGCTTTGGCTTTACATCCGTGAACGCAAGGAGTATTCCCGGGAGTTTGTACTGGTTGTTTTGCCGTTTGTCATCTATTTTCTTGCCCACTCCTTTGCCTGGTGGCAGGGAATTGGCAATTCTCAGGGATTATCGCGCTACATGGCTGCCATAGTGCCGTTTATGGCCGTAATGGCAACCCGTGGTCTTTACCTATTTGCCAAGATGTTCTTCATTATCTTCAAAAGCGAAGCGGTGCGTATTGGTGCTCTTATCCTTGGGTTTGCTTCAATAATTCACATTCCGTTTGCCATTCAAAACTACCCAGTTTCGCTTTCTTCAGCCGATTGGGCTTTATCCGATGCTGCTGAGTATATCAAGGCAAATGGATTGGATACTAAAAAGATATACTACACTGACCCCGCAATATTTTACTTTCTCAATAAAAATCCTAAATGCAACAGCTGCATCGAGGTAAAAAATGCCGACCAACTAAAAACAATGAAAAACAGTGATTTGTTGTTGCTCGATGTAACTTTTGCCAACATCAATGGCATCAGTACCGATTCTATTCTTTACTCTTCAGGGTTTAAGTTGATGCAGGCTTTTAACCCCGAAACACCTGTCCAAATATTTGGCAAACCATACTTTGTTGCATTACTGGAACGTAGCGATATCGATCCCTTAACCATGCTCGAAAATCAAAAAATCCTTTCAGGGGCAAATAAATCATATGCAACCCTGGTGAAGTACGATTTTGATAGTTCAACCCCTACCGATACCAGTACCGTTTCAACCTCAAAGATTAATCGAACCGCATACTTCCGAATACCAAAAAAGAAAATGAACTACTTGGTTACCGAATCCAAGTTCGATACCATCAACCCTATTCAACCCATTACCTTTAAGGTTTCGTACAAGCAATTTCGCAAGACATCCGATGAGAACCTCCGATACTTTGTTGAGGCCATTTCCAATGGAAATACTATATATAACAAGGTTTTTGAAGTGGGCACTCCTGCTCAGGCCAACCCCGATGAGTGGCACGACTTATCGTTTGTTTTGATCTTGCATAACATAGAGGTAACCCCTGAACTTACCATCAAAACAGGATTCTGGAATAAGCGTAAAGGCGAGTTCCTAATTGACGATTATAGGGTTGAGGTGGCTGTGAAATAACCGACCTGAGGCCTATTTGTCTAGCATTGGTATAAATTTTAGCAAAAAATATTTAAGCCTAAAACCATGTGCATTTATGCACATGGTTTTTCAATCTGCCTTATTTGTATATTATTAAGAGTATAAGCTGTATAATGCAGAACAACATTAAAACCACTTTTATTAGATTTTTGGTACTGTTAAAGTAGATCGTTATTAGTATTCCCAGAAAGATAATGGCACAGATTATATAGTGTCAGAATGGGAGTTAGCAAGTATTACTAACAATATCAAAAATAGGCCAAAAGCTCTTGTACTTTTCGAACCTTTCATGTCATTTATGTTTTTTACTTAATCAAGCGTTATTTCTACTCCAACTAAAGCATTAACAGAATCAGAATAATTACCGAATTTGATTTGGGAAGCACTTTTAAAACCAAATACCTGAAGTGTTGGTCATTATTCCCAATCATTTGAATCCCCCTTAAGCCGAGGTTAGTCAATTGAAAAAATCAATTGATTAATTTGGGCGTAAAAACACAAAATTAAATGAAGGCGAAACATAATTTCATAAACCACGTTAAAATAATTTTAGATTATATTTGCAGTTCAATCAGCCAAGGGGCTGACGTGGTTTTGACAGCAAGTAGAATGGGTTTGTAAGCATGCCGAGCGTCGTGAGGCCGGCTCGTTAATCCCGGGCACAAACCAATAAACGGCGAAACTAACTACGCTCTCGCTGCCTAATAACTCCAGGAGTTAAGGCTTAATCCCTGCGCCAAGGATGTGCGGGGACGAGATGTCCTGCTGGAAATTACGCCCTGTTGTTTCCGGCATATGGGGCACCGATCAAACGGGGATAGTCGGGGCGACACCTTTAAACCCCGATGAAACAACCAAAGGTTAAGGATTGGTTCGGTCGTCTTTTACCTGGCCAATCCCGACAACCAAGAAAGGCTAAGCATGTAGAAAGCAAACTGGTTCCTTGTTTGGACGAGGGTTCGATTCCCTCCAGCTCCACTTTAACGCATTCATTCGAATTCAAAACGCCCTAAAATGTAGTTTTTTAGGGCGTTTTTGTTTTGGACGACTTAAATTATAAGCATTTTTAATCGAGATTAGTCAAAAGGAACACAAAAAGCATAAAAACACTTAGTTCCTATTGACATATCAATGTAACCCCGACTTATCAAAATCTTTCATTCCGAACTTTTGGAATGATTAGATTTTGTTAGCGATTCGCCAATTGGTTTTTTGGATATGCTAAAATAGTATAGATAATTCATTATTCCTTTTTGCAATCAAAAGCCTTAGCCAGTAGCAGAGCATCATTGCTGATTTTGTATAGCACATGGTTTTTCGTCGAAGGCTTGCCAGATAATACCTTGGAAGACTGTTAAAGCCCTCAACCGTATATGTTTGCGCTTTTGAGCGCACATACAACCCGCTAGGAATAAATTCGCTGTTGCTTTCCAGTAGTCGGTCGTGTAAAGCGCCTATTGGTTGTTGATAAATGCTTTGGCAAACAGGATTACCCCCGTTTCGGCCCCCCTTGAACCAAGCACGAAGTCGATGAATCTTCGCCCAATCTTATCAACAAAAATCCATATCCGGCGGTAGTTTTTTTTTGCTGAACATAGGTGTGAACCTCATCCATCTCAATAATTTCTATGTAACATTCAGGCGTTCGGTACTCGACGAGCTGCCCCCAAAGGCCTTTATCCAATTCATTACGGTTACATGGCTTACCTTCAGTATTCGCTCTATGCTTTTAAAGCCCAGCCCTCTAAATACATCATGAGAGCTAACCTTTTAATAGAAGTAGGTTTTTCCCGTAGCTCAACCGTAAATCTATACCTACATTGCTTGCATAAATACTGTTGACGTCCTTTGACAATGCCATCATTGACATTTGAAGCCGATTTACACCTTGGGCACTCCATAGATTTTTCTGTTTTGGTTTTGTCAAAGATCTTAAATCTATACTAAAATAGGAATACCTAAATTTTTATTCATGACATTCAAATTCCCCAAAGTTCGATATTTATTGGAGTTAAACACTATGTCAGCCTGAAAAATGTCTATTAAGCCTAAAAATTGATAAATTCGTTGTAATAAACAAGGAAATTTGAGTGACTTTATGCTAAAGTTGTTTTCAGTCAAACAGATAAAAAATTCTTTACAGTTTGTTTAACAAGTTTACTCTAAAAATTTTCTGTATTTACATTTTTATTAGCCCGATTGTATTTGTTAATTCATGGTCGTTTGGTTTAGCCGTTCACTTTTTACTATTCCTCTAACTTCTTCTAACTCCATCATATTCTGTCTATTCTGACTCATTCTGGTTCATTCCGACTCATTCCTATAAAATTAGCCTGGTTGAACTTGTTAATTCATGGTGCTTAAGTTGAATACCAACAAGCACTATTTGACTTAAACACCTACACTTTATGTGTGAGTAATTCCTCGACTCCAAATTTATCATCAAAAAGCAGTATTCCATAAAAGATCAGCAAAAGATTAAATCTTACTCTTTTAGAAAAATTTTACCATTATATTATTATCTTTATAGGGTTAAAAATTAGTTAAATACATTCCCTTTGTAAGCAGTTGAGAACATAGGGCTTATTCTGATAAAAACCTAATGATTTACTTTTATCGAGCCATAACATTAATTTCCCTGATTTGTATTGTGATTTCTGCCAAAACGCAAAATGTAATTAATGATATTTATACCTCTTTCGAGAATTATACAACCAAAGATGGCTTAAGTCATAACCTAATAAACGATTTGTATCAAGATAGTTTTGGTTACCTGTGGATTGGCACCGAGCATGGGCTTAATCGCTTTGATGGTTACTCTTTTGTGAGATTTTATCACAATCCCGAGGATTCCTTATCAATTTCTGGAAATGTAATTACCTCAATTATTGGTGACCAAGATGGCAATTTATGGATTGGTACAACCGATGGTTTGAATTACTACAATAGATCCAAAAACAAATTCATCAGGTTTTTAAGCGATGTGTCGAACCCCAACTCACTAAAAAGCAACCGCATCCGTAAAGTTTTACTTGATAATAATCAAATCCTTTGGATTGAAACGGTTGATGGGACACTTTCTCAATTCAATACTAAGGACAACTCATTTAGGCATTACACCCATAAACCAATAACCCAGCCTTTTTATCGGTACCATGCTCTTATGGTTGACCGGGATGGCGACATATGGGTTGGTGGACGAAATCTGTCAATTATCAGATTTGATAGACAAAATCAAAAGTTCCATTACTTTAAAGCAGCTGGCAATGTTAAAGGCAAAAAGAGAGATGATGATTTAGCCTCTATAATTCAAACTTCAAATGGGCAATACTACGTTGGAGCTGTTGATGGATTTTACTTATTTAACCCTAATAATGAGTGGTTTGAAAAATTATTCACTTCCTCAACCTATTCACTTGCTAATATGGAGGATGGGAATATTTTGATGGGAACCGGTTACGGGTTGGTTATTTATAATCCTGAAAAAAAACAGTTTACTCGATACCTGAATAATATTGACAATCCCAAATCATTAATAGATAATCACATTAACAAAGTACTTGTCGACCGAGATAAAAATATATGGATAGCTACTAAAAATGGATTATCGTTACTTCGCTCCAGAAGTTTTTTAATTGAGCATTTTACTCATATCCCGGGGAATCCCGCTACGCTTTCAGGAAACGATATAACTTCTATTCTTAAAGATAAACAAGGAAGAATATGGATTGGCACTAAAAATCACGGTTTGAATTTATGGGATACATCCCAAAATACTTTCAAGCATTTTAGTCACGATGCATTAAACCCAAACTCTCTAGCTTCCGATAACATTAATCGCATTTACGAAGATCGTGAAGGAATTCTATGGATAGCGCTTTGGTCAGGGGTAGGCTTTAATCGATTTGATCCTGAAAAAGGACAATTTACTCGATATACCTTTGATCCAAACAGCCGAAAAGCAGATTGGTACAATGATATACTTGAGGATTCAAAAGGTAATTTATGGGTAGGAATTTGGGGTGGCAGAGGACTCGTACGGTTCGATCGAAAAAAAGGCGAATTCAAAAAAGAAACCTTTTACTCATCTCATTTGCCTATTAATACAACCGTTAAGAGATTGGTTAATGATGGAAGTGGTAGCTTACTTGTTCAAACCTTAAGGCCTATAATTTTTCGATACCAACTTCAATCCAAATCATTCGCTGCTCATGTTAGCTACGATAAGTGTTGTGATGCAGACTCTGCAATCTATCGCCTTTCCCATCACGACCTTCCATTTAATTTTGATGAAATCTACTCAATAGCAACCAATGGGAAGGGCATCACACTTATCGCTACTAATCGAGGTATATTGGTTTATAATGCCAGGTCAAAAATCTTTTCGGCATTGGGCTTAAATAAGGAAATAGTCAACTTAATTTATGATGATTTTAGCAATTGCTTTTGGCTATTTTCTTCAAATGAAGTATTTCGGTTAAACAGCTTAAGTCTAGGGGTTCAGTTTGTGGGTAAACTTAAAACAACTATTAACTTAAAAGAATCCAGTTTAAGATGTGATAAGACAGGTTCAATTTGGTGTATCCAAGATAAAAATGTCTATCTGTTCGATTCCGAAAAATTGCAATTAGTCCAAATTGGTTCATCGTTAGACTTTCCAAATTTTATTCCAAGCTGTATAGCTAATTGTTTTGATGGTATAGTACTATCAACTCGTGAAGGATTATTTTATGTTAATTCTAAAACAAGACAATTCAAATCGCTTCTATCATCACCCAGAGATTCCCTAATCCTTAAAAATACTACTGGCATAGCAATGATCGATAGCAGTAAACTGTTTTTAGTATCAAGCTATGGTTTTTACTTTTATCATTTAAGAGAGAAAACTCTTAAAAAAGGACATTTTAATAGCATCCCTTCTGATTTCTCCTATTCTGTTGAAGCAATTGAGCCTGCTGAAAATAAAATTTATTTAGCCTCTAATCAAAAGATATATGAAATGAGCATATCCCAAAATAGCATCCAACAGATTAATATTCCCGATAGTTATATGGTATCGTCAAGGTTAACAACCTGTTTACTAGAGGATCAGGAGGGTTACATTTGGATTGGAACATCCGACAATGGATTAAACCGCCTGAATCCAAGGACAGGCCTTTTCGACCATTTCTTAAAGGGGAACACTCCACGTTCACTTCCTTCAGAAGATGTTACCTGTCTTTATAGTTGCTCCCGCAATAAAATTTGGATTGGAACCCATAATGGTTTATGCCAATACAATCAAGAGGATAGTACCATAGTGCTTATTCTGCAAAATGTCATAACTGGGCGAGTTGAATCAATCATAGAATCATCCGATTCTTTGATTTGGATTGGCACGCAGAATGGTCTTGTCCGCTTCGACCCAGTATTAGAGGAATGGCAACTTTTCAACGAGGCCGACGGCCTTCCTGCTGCATCATTTAACAACAGTTCTTGCAACCTCTCACCAGTGCGATTAGCTTTTGCTACAGAATCCGGGGTGATTACTATTAATCCAAAGACTTTTGGCAAAAAGAGAGAAATTGATCCTGTCTTAATTTCTGAATTCAAAATTCTCGACCAGGTTATTTCCTATGCTATTCATCAGAACGACACCCTAACGCTTAAGCATAACGAAAATTCATTTAGCATTAGTTTCTCGTCATTAACTTTCGATAAAGTACGGGTAAATCAATTTTCGTATACCATTACAGGGATGAAGGGCAACTGGGTTACAACTACTTCAAATGTTGCAAATTTTACAAATCTAAATCCAGGCCAATACATTTTCAAAGTTACTCGTAAAGGATTTGAAAACAATGCAGACAAACATACCCTTTTGAATATTGTAATTAAACCACCCTTTTGGAAAACCATAGGATTTAGGGCATCTGTTTTGGTTGTTTTGCTATTTATTGGGACATTTGTACTAATGCTATATATCAATCAGTTAAAGGCAAGGGAGCATAGCGTTGTACTTGAGCAGAAACTTCTTGCTTCGCAAATGAATCCCCACTTTATTTTCAACACACTTTCGGCAATACAAAACTTCATATACAATAAAGATTCCGACGATGCAGGCAACTACCTAGCTAACTTTTCAATGCTGGTTAGATTAATTCTTGAAAACAGTCGATCAGAATGGATTACTATCGACCAAGAGATAAAAACCATTAAATTGTACCTGATTTTACAACAACTCAGATTCCCAAATAAATTTGAATATGAGATTGATGTTGATCCCATTATCAACAAAAAACAGGTGAACATACCACCAATGCTAATACAACCATTCATTGAAAATAGCATTGTGCATGGTATCATGCATAAAAAGAGCATGGGGAATATTTCAATAATATTTAAATTGGTTGATGAACTAGTACAAATAGAGGTAATTGACGATGGGGTAGGTCTTAAAAAGTCAGAAATTATTAACCGAAACAGAGTGCACCACACATCCTTAGCCACTCAAATAACTCGTGAACGACTGGCCTCCTTAAAACGGAAATTTAATGAACGTATAGGCATTGCCGTTAACGATAGAGATGAAGCTGAAGGTGAAAATGGGGTTAGAGTTACACTGTTTGTTCCTTATAAAAAATCATTCTTTAGAAATTCTTGATAATTTTGAAATATAATATCTTGTAATAATTCATTACTATGTTAAAAGCTATAGTAGTTGACGACGAGCAAAGAGCCAGAGAATCTATAACAACAATTATTGGTAAACTTTTTCCCGAAATTGACTTACTCGGCGAAGCCGAAGGAGTGGAATCTGCATTCCATTTAATTGAAAAGGGTAAACCCGATGTTGTATTTCTCGATATAAAAATGGGCGATGGCACGGGATTTGATTTACTACGTCGCTATCAAAGAATACCTTTCAAGGTAGTTTTTATAACTGCTTTTGATGAACACGCCATTGAAGCATTCAAATTTAGCGCCTTCGATTACCTTCTCAAACCAATTAACACCAACGAATTAAGAGCAACCATTGAGCGACTAAAGGATCAACTCGATCAGGAGGAAGAACTAAGCGTTAAAATTCAGGCCCTCCTTTCTAACGTAAACTCCATGAACATAGAGCAAAAGAAGATAGTTCTTAAAACAGCTAATAGCATTCACCTTGTAAAATTAGTAAATATAATTCGTTGCGAGGCAGATGCCAATTACACCTGGGTTTATGTACAAGGCCAACCCAAGCTTCTTATATCAAAACCTTTAAAGCATTTTGATGAATTACTTGATGGCTTTGGTTTTTTCAGAGTTCACCAGTCCCATCTAATAAATCTTAACTTCGTAAGTCGCATTGATAAAACCGATGGTGGCACCATCATCCTAAACGATAATACTTCAATTCCAATAGCCACCCGTAAACGCGACCAACTATTTCAATTGCTGGAGAATCTTTAACCCTTTACACATGAAGTGGTTATAATTGTAAAACATTTCATTGATATCTCCGCATTGCTATGAGCGAATAATAGCTCACCCCTAACGAATAGTAATTGCCTATTACATAGGTAAAATTCCCGGTATAATTTAGCGAAAAATGATGAACAATGTACCGGGTACTATTCTACCAAAACACCATTTCGGAAGAACCATCTCCCCAAGTCTCGAAACCGGATATAGTAACCTGGATCGATGGCATTTACAGTAATAACGAGATACCATTCCCCATACTCTATAGCAGGGAGAACTTAGAATGTTCAAAAACTAGAATGGCTATTCTGAAAAAAGGGCAACCATTCATTGAGATAGATGTAGCTTACATTGCACGAATAGAATACCACCCGCATGGTTCAACTGTTTTCCTAATTGGCAAATCGTTCTGGCTTACCAGTAAAGGAATCGACCAGCTTGAGCAAGAACTGAAAGACTCACTTTTTTTCAGGGTACACCCAAATCATTTGGTGAACCTAAGACTCATGGAGAATTTTGTAAAGTGCGATGCCTTTATCACTTTAAGCACTTGCGAAGCTATCCCGGTAGATGCAAAATGTAAGGACATGATAGATAAGTTCTTAAAAAACAAACAGATTTTATAGAGCAATTGGATTAATTGTATATATGTTGAACTTAAACTTAAAACTATGAAACAATTGGTAATTACAACAGCGGCTTTAATTAGCCTGTTTATGCCAACAGGATTTGCACAACTTTTCCCGAAGGTTGATAAACCAAAATCGGACGAAATGAGCATGCTTGTACTTCAATTTGCGTACGACAACGATGGAAAAATGGAGAATGTGCTCAACATGAACTTTACTGGTTGGGCACCTGCGGTCAAAGGGCTTGATGGTAAAATTGTTCCTTTCCGTAAATACGATATGGGGGCCAATTTTACAAATATCTATTACGCCGAGAACCTGCCAGCTGGAGAATATACGCTCATAGGTTTTTACCATGTTTACACCGATTATGGTAAGCTTAAAGAATTTGAAACCGCCCAGGGTAAACAGCATATTCCCAGCTACGAACCTTATGTCGACAGGCCCTACCATGTTAAGCAATTAATCCCCCTAAAACAGGCTGTGGTTGTGAAGCTCGAACCCAATAAGGTGATGACCATGGGGAGCTACGCGGTGAAATTCAAATGGGTTGGCGGTGCCTCTGGTACGACCGATGATCGGTGGAAAGTCATCGAGGATCAAACTTCAATTACCCTGGAGGATCCAGCAAGCGAAACAGTTATTCGCTACATCAAAACATGGGCCACTCCGGCATGGAAAAAATGGAATGCCAAGAATCCAGTTGAACCGCTTTAGTTTCAAATAGAAAATCGAATGTAAATGGGTGTAACCAAAAAGAAAGACGGTTTTCAGAAACGCAAGCAGAAAAGTTAGCATTCAGTGGAAAAAACATCAACAGTCAGAAACAGTAACAAAAACAGTTAAAAACCTGAATAATAACCATTAAAAAAGGAGGACACAAATGAGACACAAAAAGTTAAAATTAAGTGCAGTACTCCTGTTAGGACTCGGACTGACCGGATTACAGGCACAAGAAAGCGTTAACGCCACAGGCGGCAATGCTTCGGGCAGCGGAGGCTCGGTGAGCTATTCCGTTGGACAGGTCGTTTACACCACCCATACCAGCACAAGCGGTTCGGTAGCAGCAGGTGTACAGCAACCTTTTGAAATTTCGGTAGTAACAGCCATTGAGGAAGCCTTAGGCATAACCCTTTTGGTTTCGGCTTATCCTAACCCAACTACCGATTATCTTACATTGAGTATTGGTGAATTTGATATTTCAAATTTATCGTATCAACTGTACGACATTAACGGAAAACTTTTGCAAAGCGAAAAAATTACAGGCAACCAAACAAGTATTGCTATGAGCAACCTTGTGCCTGCCATATATTTTGTAAAAGTAATCCACAACAACAAAGAGGTTAAAACGTTTAAAATCATTAAAAATTAAGGAGGACAAAACAATGAGAAAATTATTTACAATTTGTGCAGCCGTTCTATTAACGGCAGGTGTGTTTGCTCAATCACCCGAAAAAATGAGCTACCAGGCAGTAATCCGTAACAGCAGCGATGATTTGGTAACTAACACCCAAATTGGAATGCAAATCAGCATCTTGCAAGGCTCGGCAAGCGGCACAGCCGTTTACGTAGAAACTCAAACACCAAGCACCAATGCCAATGGTTTGGTAAGTTTAGAAATTGGAGCAGGGACAATTTTAAGTGGCGATTTTACCACTATTGACTGGGCTAATGGTCCATATTTCATAAAAACTGAAACCGACCCTGCCGGAGGAACAAGCTACACCATTACAGGCACAAGTCAATTATTGAGTGTTCCTTTTGCTTTGCACGCTAAAACAGCTGAAACGGTTACTGGCGGAATTACCGAAAGCGACCCAACAGTACCTGCCCATGTAAAAGCCATTACCACCGATAATGTTTCGGATTGGAACGAAGCGCATGGCTGGGGCGACCATTCAGCGGAAGGATATATAACTGACTACACCGTAACCGAAGGCGATATAACTGCTCATCAGGCGGCTATATCCATTAGTGGAAGTCAAATTACTGATTTGAGCGATCACGAAAGCGACCCGACAGTTCCTGCCCATGTAAAAGCCATTACCACCGATAATGTTTCGGATTGGAACGAAGCGCATGGCTGGGGCGACCATTCAGCGGAAGGATATATAACTGACTACACCGTAACCGAAGGCGATGTAACGGCACACGAGGCGGCTATATCCATTAGTGGAAGTCAAATTA
>Ga0129302_1000429_pt1 | contig 31104 bp, 24 predicted proteins | sample BlaSprsedimmetaG_FD_94476 | JGI IMG/M metagenome (GOLD analysis project Ga0129302, IMG submission 94476) | Hot spring sediment bacterial and archeal communities from California, USA to study Microbial Dark Matter (Phase II) - Blank Spring... | ecosystem: Environmental > Aquatic > Thermal springs...
CTTCTTGCTTATATTCTTTGTCGAACCTTCTTCGTTCTCCCTTGTTTTTCACTACACACCTCCAAGTATCTTTTCTTTATCTCTATCTTTTCGGTGTGTCCATCATTTCGGGGGAACATTAAGCACAAACTATGCCTTGGAAGAAACACAAGCCACGATTCAACTATTATCTTACCGGAATAACTTAGAATATAAGGTATGGAAAGAATAGATTAGCGTGTTGTAATGTGATTTTCTTTGGGAATGATAGTTGTGCATATGCATCTTTTAAGTTGTATATGAGTTGCATATATGCATCTTTGTGATGTAGAGATTTACCGTCATGTGCTGATAGATTTTCGTGATTTTTCTGCCAGTTGAAGGCAGGCATTTTACTGCTGAACTGGGAACTAGTGTCACGTCAACTCTCGAGTATCGGATAGAGACGTGATAGTCTTATCCGGGCATCCTTGGCGGTAGACTGCCAATTTACTGTGGTATCGTCGTTGTTTCTGAATGTTTACCAGGCCCGCAATAGTCAATGACTCCATTTTTTTTCTACTCGGACACAAAGAGAACAGGGATTTCTTGTTTTCTTGGGACGAAACACAAAAACATAAAGGGCTCAAGTCTGCTTTTGTCTCATGTTTGCTGATAAAGTAAAAACAAATCATGTCCAAACCATTGAGAATCCACTATCCAGATGCCTGGTACCATGTTATGAACCGGGGCGGTGATTCTATCATTATCGATGATAACGACTAACTGTTGTTCATTGATATCCTGTGGACATCTGTTGAATTGAACTCCGGGGACACCTTTGAATCCCGGATTGGAATTCCGGTGACACGCAACAAAGAAAGGAAGTATAACAATTGCCGGACATCCAGGCCATGACGTGGCTCCTGGAACATTAAACAGCTTTTTCAAACAAGCAGGCATAAAGAAATCTACAAAGAAATAGGGAAGCTGATTTCATGCATAGATTTTTAATAATAATCGAAAAAGCAAAAAAACCTATTCTGCCTATTCCTCAGACCTTCCTGGTTGTATCGCTACAAGAAGGACGGAAAACAAGCTGCAAAAAATATCCATGAAGCAATAGAATTACATATTCAAGGTTTAAAAGAATATCGTCCACCTATACCTAAATCACACTCAACTGCAGAATACATAGCATAACAGGCTAATATCGGCTGCACAAGGACTTCCGGGGTCGCACTTCCGTAGTAACTTGTCAGTTCAATTCAGCCCTGGCGGCCGGTGAGCCGGGTCGTTGGGCATATTTATCTGTTTCCTGCCGAATAAACAACAATACCGCGTTATTTCATTACTTGTCTCCACTATCCACTTGCCAATTACCACTTTGATCGTTTCATACTTTACTGCTTGCATTTCGCCATGAGATTCTTTACGTATTACAATCATTGCTGCAATCGTTTCACCCCTGCTGTTTGTTACGACGGCGTCATCACTGCCCGGGAGAGAAAGGGACATGGCACTCAGAATCTTTACCGGCAATTATCTGGAAGTCCTGGCGGAGGAGCTTGCCGGGACGCTGGCGCGGCCTCTTTCATCGCCGATGGTGCCGGAGATTATCGTTGTCCAGAGCCGGGGCATGGAGCGGTGGATTTCCATGGAGCTGGCCCGCTATCACGGCGTGTGGGCCAATTGCCGCTTCCCCTTTCCCAACAGCTTTGTGGATGAGATGTTTGACATCGTTGTTCCGGCCGATAAGGGGCGCGATTTGTTCGATCCTTCGGTTATGACGTGGCGGATCATGCAGATCCTGCCTACGCGCTGCGAGATGCCGGGATTTGAAAGCATAAAGGCCTATCTGGATAATCCCCGAGGAAAACTGAAAGCGCTCCAGCTTGCCCGTCAGATCGCCGATACGTTCGACCAGTATCTTATCTTCCGTCCAGATATGATATTCACCTGGGAGGCGGGAGAAGAGGATCACTGGCAGGTCGTCCTCTGGCGGGATCTTGCCGGGGAGCACGGCCTTGCACACCGGGCCGCCCGGGGGAAAGCCTTTCTGGATGCCATTGACGCTAAATCAGTGAGGCGTGACGCCCTTCCCGAAAGGGTATCCGTCTTCGGCATATCCACGCTTCCCCGGTTTCACATGGAGATTATCGCCGCTATTGCGCGGTTCACCGAGGTCAATCTGTTCCTCATGAATCCCTGCGGGGAATACTGGGGCGACATCGCTTCCGACGGGGAAATTCACCGGAGAAAAAAACGGTACCGGGGCGAGACGCCGCTCCGGGATGAAGATCTGTATCTCGAACGGGGGAACAGTCTGCTTTCTTCCATGGGAACCCACGGCAGGGATTTCTTTGATCTGATCAACGAGTTCGATTCGGAAGAGGCAGAGCGCTATGAAGATCCGGGAGAGGAAAACCTCCTGGCATCCATTCAGTCGGATATCCTTACCTTGCGGGACCGTCCCGGGGAGGGAAATGGTAAAACGGAAATATCGGCTGGTGACCGGTCGATTCAGATTCATTCATGTCACAGTCACCTGAGGGAGATCGAGGTCCTTCGAGATCATCTGCTTCATCTCTTCGAGAACGATCCCGGCCTGACGCCCCGGGATATCCTGGTCATGGCACCGGATATTGAACAATACGCTTCCTACATCGAGGCGGTCTTCGATTCATCCTCCGGCGACGGTGTGAAGATTCCTTTCAGCATTGCCGACCGTACCGTCGGACGGGAAGGCGAGATCTGCGATACTTTCATGAAAATCATCGGCTTGGCCGGGAGTCGGTGCGGTGCCACCGAGGTTCTCGATATTCTGGAATCGCCGTCGATCCGACGACGGTTCGGATTCGATGAGGAGGAGGTGGAGCACGTCCACCGATGGGTGAAAGACGGGGGAATCCGATGGGGGATTGATGAGGAAAGCCGCCGCCGCGCCGGACTGCATCCCTTCAGAGAAAATACATGGCGTGCCGGGCTTGACCGGCTTCTCGTCGGCTATGCCCTGCCGGGTCACAATGAACGACTATTCGAGGGAATCCTTCCCTATGACAATATCGAGGGAGGTGAGGCGGATCTGCTGGGGCGGTTCGTCGAGTGGACGGAACGGCTGTTTGCTTATATCGAGCGGCTTGAACAGTCGCGACAACTGGTCGGCTGGGCGGAGATTCTGAGCGGTCTATTGGATGATTTTTTCATTCCCGACGATGTGGGGGAACGGGAGATACAGCTTCTCCGGCAGGCCTTTGACGGTCTTTCAAAGATTCAGGAATTACTCGATTACGATGAAGAGATCGACGGCGCCGCTGTCCGGTGGCATCTGCAGCAATCTCTGGAACAGAAGGGATTCGGGTTTGGATTCATGACCGGGCGGGTTACCTTCTGCGCCCTGCTGCCCATGCGCAGCATTCCCTTTCGGGTGATATGCCTGATCGGGATGAACGGCGATGCCTATCCCCGGCAGTCGGTGCGGCCAGGGTTCGACTATATTGCCCAGTATCCACGGCGGGGTGACCGTTCCCGCCGGAATGACGACCGCTATCTCTTTCTGGAAACCATGCTCTCGGCACGGAGAACCCTGTATATCAGTTACGTTGGACAGAGTATCAGAGATAACACGGCGATTCAGCCGTCGGTGCTGGTGAGCGAGCTTCTCGATTATATTGATGAGGGATTCGAGGTGACCGGTGGCGATATCCGTGAGCGACTGGTGATGCACCATCGGCTGCAGGCTTTCAACCCGGAGTATTTCCGGGAGGAGGGTGGCAAGGGCTACGAGGGAGACCGTCTCTTCAGCTATTCAGAACAGGCATGTGCTGCGGCACGTCGGCTGGTAGGGGAACGGCGCGATCCCGCTTCGTTTATATCGTCCGGACTTCCCGAACCGGGAGAAGAGGAACTGACCGTATCGGTTTGCGACCTCTGTCGTTTCTACAGCAACCCAGCCCGGTATCTCCTCAATCACCGTCTGGAGGTTTTTTGTGACGACGGACCTGAGGCTATTGAAGAACGGGAAATTTTCGAGGTGAGCGGCCTTCAGCGTTATCTCATCGGTGAGGATGCGCTGCGCCGAAAAATGGATGGGCAGGATCTTACGGAACTGTATTCCATCGTCAATGCCGCCGGTCAGCTTCCCCACGGAGCGGTGGGGGAAACCCTCTTCGAGGACTTCCGACATGACGTGGAACGATTCGCCGAGTACACCGCACCGTATCGTGAGGGACCGAAGCTCGATCCTCTGGAGGTTGACCTCGATATCGCCGGGATACGCCTGGTGGGGAGAATCGAGGCCATTTATCAGGACCGGATGCTCCGGTATCGATACGGTCAACTCAGGCCGGAAGACTATCTGACCCTCTGGATACAGCATATCATCGTGAACATCATCGCCCCCGGCGATTACCCCCGCACGAGCATGGCCGCCGGGCTCCAGAAGGATCGTAAATCGTGGATGTCCGTGACCTTCAATCCCGTGGAAAACGGTGAGGAAATCCTGACGGGGCTTCTTGGACACTACCGGGCCGGACTTGTGCGGCCTCTTGCCTTTTTCCCGAGATCATCATGGACCTATGTGGAGTATGTGCTGGAAAAGGGAAAAGAACGTGAAGATGCCGTTGCCCGGGCACGCACGGAGTGGATGGGATCGGAATTCAGCCGCGGCGAAGGTGAGGATCTTTACTATCGACAGTGTTTTCAATATGTCGACCCCTTTGATGATGAATTCTGCCGGGTGGCGGAGGATATACTTGAACCAGTGTTGACCTGCCGGGACGAGGTTAATCTATGACGGAAATGAAGACGTTTACCCTGCCTGATATTCCCCTTGTGGGAACGGCGCTCATTGAAGCCAGCGCCGGGACCGGGAAGACGTATACGATTACCGGCCTGTTTCTCCGGCTTATTCTGGAGCAGCGCTTTTCCGTCAATGAAATCTTGGTGGTGACTTTCACCGAGGCGGCAACGCAGGAATTGAAAGAGAGAATCCGGCGGCGGCTGCGGGAGGCGATTGCCGTCTTTTCAGGAAGCGGCGGCGATGACAAGTTTCTCACGGAGCTGGCGGCGCGGCACACCGACCGGGAAGGAGCAGTGGAAACACTTCGAGAGGCCCTCCGTTCGTTCGACGAGGCGGGCATCTTTACAATTCACGGTTTCTGCAGGCGAATGCTGAGTGAGCATGCCTTCGAGAGCGGCAGTCTCTTCGATACGGAACTGGTTGAGGATGAGAGCGACATCGTCGACGGCGTTATCGATGATTTCTGGCGGATACATTTTTACACAGCGTCTCCTATTTTTATCAGGTATGCCGCATTCCAGGGAATGACCCGGCGGAACCTGACGGCGCTTGTCCGGGGTATTCTGTCGCGCCGCGATGTAAAGATCGTTCCACAAGTGGAAGATCCCGTTACTGAACCGCAGGAGCATGCCTATCTAAATGCTTTTGACAACCTCAGGGAGGCATGGCTTGCAGGCCGCGAAGAGGTTAACCGAATCCTCAGCGATGACAAGGGATTGAACCGGAACCGGTACCGGACAGCGAACATTCCCGCATGGATTCGTGCCATAGATGCCGTTATCGAGGGAGACGGCGGCGACCCCGTTCTCTTTAAGGAATTTGAACGTTTTACCGGCGCGGTGATTGGACAGTCCGTTAAGAAGGGCTTCGATCCGCCGACTCATCCGTTCTTTGACGAGTGCGACCGGTTCATGGAGGTTCGGGAACACCTCGTGGGCGCCTATGATCAGCGCATCCTGTGGCTCAAAGCCGAGCTGTTCCGGTTTGTTTCATCCGAACTCGATTCGAGAAAGCAGGAGCGAAACGTCCGGTCATTCGACGACCTCCTCACAGGCCTTCGAAACGCCCTTGACGGTGAGCATGGACCGTTGCTGGCACAGACGATCAGGAGGAAGTTCAGAGCGGCGCTGATTGATGAGTTTCAGGATACCGATCCGATTCAATATGATATCTTTCGCCGTGTATTCGGAACGGGCAATGAACTGCTCTTTCTTATCGGCGATCCGAAACAGGCGATTTACAGTTTCCGCGGTGCCGATGTCTTTACCTATATGAAGGCCGCCCGCGAGGTGGACGACCGGTATACCCTCGAAGGAAACTGGCGGTCCACACCGGCCCTGATCGAAGCGGTCAACACGTTTTTTGGCTTGCGTGATCGTCCCTTTGTCTATGATGAAATTGGATTTCACCGAGCGGTTCCGGCGGAAGGCAGCGCCGGCAGTGGCGAAGGAGGTCGGGAAGAAAAGGGATATCCCCTGCAGGTCTGGTATATCACTGCAACGGATGATACCGGCTCGGCCGGGACAGTGACGAAGGGAGCCGCCTACGAAGCGATCCCCGGAGCGGTTGGCGGAGAAATTTTGCGGCTCCTCGGGAGGAGAGACGAACCGGGATGCGAAATCGAGGGACGTCGGCTTCGCGAACAGGATATTGCCGTAATCGTGCGGACGAACCGTGAGGCGCGGATGATGCAGGAGAGCCTCTCCCGGCTTGCCATTCCGACCGTGCTGTTCAGCATGGACAATCTCTTCGAATCACTTGAGGCCATGGAGATGCAGCGGATTCTTGCTGCCGTTGCCGAACCGGGTGATGAAAATCTCCTCAGGAGCGCCCTTGTAACAGATGTATTCGGGCTGACAGGAGAAGACCTCCAACAGCTCAGGAATGATGAAGCCGCCTGGGCGGAGCGCCTGCTTGCATTCAGGGACTATCATGATCTGTGGCAGCTGAAGGGTGTCATGGCAATGCTTCGGTCCATGATGGAGCGGGAGGCGGTCATGCCACGGCTCATGGAGTATCGCGACGGAGAGCGACGGAACACCAACCTCCTGCATCTCTCCGAGGTGCTTCACCATGCATCGGAGACGAGGGGATTGACCATGGCGGGACTCGTTGCGTGGCTGTCGGAGCAGCGAAACCGCGATCTGTCGGGGCTGAAAGAATATGAACTCCGTCTCGAAAGCGATGAAAACGCCGTGACGATTGTTACCATTCACAAGAGCAAGGGGCTGGAGTATCCCGTGGTGTTCTGTCCCTTTACCTGGCATGGGGCTTCCCGGAGGGATAAAGGTGAACCCTTCAGTTTTCACGAAACCGACGGCGGCGATACCGTCATTGTCGATATGGGGTCTCCCGAAAGGGAAGAAAACCGCCGCCGTGCCGAGAGGGAAGGGCTGGCGGAAAATCTCCGTCTCCTGTATGTGGCGCTTACACGAGCGAAACACCGCTGCTATGTCGTCTGGGGAAATGTCAAGGGAGGCGAGACATCAGCCCCGGCGTATCTCTTATCCGGCGATGATGAGACACCGATCCGGGAAACGGACGATTCTATAGAGAACGGGTCGGCGGTGCTGAAGATGCTTGAAACGAGATCAGGCGGAGCCATCGAGATTTCACCGCTGCCCGAAGCCGTCAGAACATCATATAGGATTGCATCGGAGGAAGAACGGCCTCTTACCTGCCGGACATTTACCGGACACATCGATGACCGGTGGCGCATCGCAAGCTTTTCATCTCTCGTGGCGGCACAGCCAGTCACCGCGGAACTGGCGGAGTATGACCGGGTCAGTCTCTTCGATTATCACGACCGGATCGGCGAGACGGACGAGACCGGCCATGAAGATGTGACGGATATATTTTCCTTGCCAAGAGGAACAAAAGCGGGAACCTTTCTCCATGAGGTGCTTGAAAATATCGATTTCACCACCGCCGATGCCGGAACGACGAGACAAATAGTCGAGGAAAAGCTTAATGCATACGGATTCGATATCCGATGGTGCGACGTCGTTGGTGATGTCGTCAGCCAGGTGCGGTCGGTGCCGCTGACAACGGTAGACGGCAGGATGACTCTTTCGGAAATCTCCCGTGAAAACCGCCTCAACGAACTTGAATTTTATTTTCCCCTTGGAGAAGTCACACCGGACATGCTGAGACGGATCTTTGCCCGGTATGCCGAAACGATCCCTCAGGCGGATTTCCCCGAACGGATCGGGCGGCTTCGCTTTTCTCCCACATTAGGTTTTATGAGGGGATTCATCGACATGGTCTTCCGGCACAAGGACCGGTATTATCTTGTCGACTGGAAATCGAATTATCTGGGGAGCGGTATCGACGATTATCACACAGCTGCCCTCGCCGTGCCGATGAGGGAGCATTATTATACGTTTCAGTCATACATTTACACGGTCGCCCTGCATCGGTATCTGGGGGCACGCCTGCCTGGGTATGATTATGACCGGAACTTCGGCGGCGTTTATTATCTGTTTCTCCGGGGCATGGATGCAGCCAGAGGTGAAGAATATGGCGTATACCGGGACCGACCGCCGAGGGGGCTGGTTGATGATCTGTGTCGAATCCTGACCGGGGAGGGGAAGTGACGGCAGCAATGAATCGAGATTGGATACAGACACTGTATGAGGCAGGATATTTTCTACCCATCGATGTTCATTTTGCCAGCCTCATGAACCGGCTTGCCGGAAAGGATTCATTTGGGGTGGCGCTGGCGGCGGCGCTTGTCAGTCGTGCTGCCCGTGAGGGAAATGTCTGCCTCGATCTTTCCGCAGTGGCGGGAAAGAAACTGCCCGAAGAAGAAGGGGCGACACCGGTCCTGACCTGTCCAGACCGGGTCGAATGGTCTGCCCATCTAAATGAAAGTGCCGTCGTGGGGACGCCCGGCGAATTCCGGCCGCTGATTCTCAATGATTACCGGCTCTATCTCTATCGGTACTGGATGTATCAGGAGAACCTCGCCCGCTCAATCAGAGACCGTCTCGCTGTCGAGCCGGAACCGGTTGATGAAGCCCTGTTGCGGGAGGGGCTGGAGCGGCTCTTCCCCGACGTGGAACCCGGTGGGATCAGTTGGCAGCGGATTGCTGCGTATACGGCGGTAACGAAGCGATTCTGTATTATCTCCGGTGGTCCGGGTACAGGAAAGACCGCCACGGTGGCGCGAATTTTGACACTGCTGCTTGAGCAGGCGGGAACGAAGCGGATGCGCATGGCGCTGGCGGCCCCGACGGGTAAGGCCGCGGCACGTCTCACCGAGGTGATCGGAAGGGCACGTACCACCGTTGCATGCAATGACGAAATCAAAGAGGCGCTTCCCACCGGTGCGTCGACCATTCATCGGCTCCTCGGGACGATACCCCATTCTCCCTATTTCCGACATGACGAAAAAAATCCTCTGCCCGTCGATGTGGTTGTGGTGGATGAAGCATCCATGGTCGATCTGCCCCTGATGGCGAAGTTGGTTCAGGCAATTCCTCACCAGAGCCGGCTCATACTGCTCGGTGACAAGGATCAGCTTGCGTCGGTTGAGGCCGGGTCGGTTCTCGGCGATGCCTGTGATACCGGTCGGCGTCATGGGTATTCCCGGAAATTCCGCACCGATATCGTGCGGGTTACGGGATTTGCCTTCGATGATGGTGATGACGATGCCGATGAAATGGGAATACGGGATTGTGTTGTCGAGCTTCGACGGAGTTACCGTTTCGATCCCGACAGCGGCATCAGCCGGGTCAGCGCCGCAGTGAACGATGGGGATGGAGCAATGGCGTCCGGGCTGCTCATCGACAGCCGTTTTGATGATATACGATGGAACGAATTGCCGCCACCGCGTCAAATGTCAGCTTTTCTTGTCACATATGTTGTCAAAGGTTTCAAAGATTATTTGAAAATCGCTGATCCGGCGGAGGCGATCCGGCGATTTAATGAATTTCGCATCCTCTGTGCGCTCCGTGAGGGTCCTTATGGGGTTGCAAACATTAACAGCCTTGTAGAAACCATTCTCGAAGGAGAAAAATTGATTTCTCCGGATGTGAAATGGTACCCGGGTCGACCGGTCATGATTACCCGCAATGATTATTCCCTCCGCCTCTTTAATGGAGATGTGGGCCTCGCGCTGCCCGATCCCGAATCCGGAGGTAATACCATGGTCTTTTTCTCCGAGGCAGGCGGCATCACTCGAAAACTCCATCCCTTGAGACTTCCCGAACATGAAACGGTCTATGCCATGACGGTTCACAAAAGCCAGGGATCGGAATTCAATACCGTACTCATGGTTCTGCCCGACCGATTGTCTCCGGTGCTCACACGGGAACTGATCTATACCGGCATCACCCGGGCACGAGAAACGGTCACGGTCTCGGGGGTAGAATCCGTTTTTCGGTCTGCTGTAAAGAGACGGATCGAACGGGCATCGGGGCTGCGGGATGCGCTTTGGGGAAAGAGGTTCGAGGGCTGCTGAAGCGCGTGGAACATTCAGTCGGAATACCTCTGACTTTACGCTTTACTCATTACCCTGTGAGTGTCCGTGTCCTTGCGTTCCGACAGTTTGAATAGACTCATAGCAGGACTTTGTCGACGGCATGATAAGGTCAGGCGCCTTGATTCTGTTCGGTCGGTAAGATGCCAGAATGACGAAAATATAACCTAACAGTATGTAATTATTAGCTATTTATACTGCTTAAAGTTTGGGCAATGTGGTATAAAATTGAATGTCTTCATGACTTACGGGTTGTATTCACAGGGTTGTCCACATCTTGATCAACAAACTTGTTGATTCCCGGCTGAGAAGGAATGAGAAGGTAGTATTCGATTATCATGATTCAACCGGTTTTATGTGTTCTTTTGCCCAGTTAACAAGCTGATCAAAGGTGGTTCCTCTCGGAAAAAATTCAGCAACCCCCATTTTTTTGATGGCGGGGATATCTTCATCTGCCAGAAACCCTCCCGCCGCAACCTGAATTTCCTGTGCGTTTGCTTCGGCCAGCAGGTCCATGACTGTCTTGATGTCATTGATGTTCGATCCGGGCAGCATGGTTATGCCGATGTGATCAACTGATTCCTGAAGGGCCGATGCGACAATGGAATCGGGATGCTGCGTATTTGTATAAATCACTTCGAATCCCGCATCAAGTAGCGCTTTCCCCAGTTGCAGCTGAGCTTGATCGTAACCGTCACCGAGCTTTGCCAATAAGATTCTGACCATTATATCCGTCATTTGTGCCCCCCCCAAATAGATATGCCTTGTTTTATAGAAAAATATGACGAAGTTTACAAGGGGAATGTTGAGGATAAGTGCTTTTTATCAGCTTCAACAAACCCGACAGCTTACCCCCGAGATGAATTTCTTGCTCAATAATGACCTTTGTGTTATTTTTTCGATGTAACCGTTTAAAGTATTGATGAATGCCCGATCTACTCAAGTTGTTAACCGAGAATACAACCCGAGAGATGTTTGACGGTGAAGATTGTTGCGGATAGAGGGAAAGGTAACCATGATAGTCATCTGTCGCAATTGTGGTGCGGTAAACAATGTAAAAAAGGGTACAAAAACAACTTCCGTTATCGATGTCAAGTGCAGGCAGTGCGGAACGCTGACATCGCTCGAACTTGGTGTAACATCTCGATCCGTTGACATGGTAAAATGCCCCGCCTGCGGTTACAAGCAGCCGCAAACGGAACGATGTGCCAAGTGCGGGGCCGATATGATCTTCCGGCCACGGGATATTTCAGTGTTCGAGGAGTTCGATGAGAAAAAACCGAAGGTCCTGGCGCAGCGATATAAAGTTCTCATGGTTACGGCGGTTTTGCTTGTTCTGATGGTATTTCTCGGAATCTTGACTGCTGTCTTTCTCATGATGAAGAGTTCCGATGCATACAAGGTTGCTGAAACGTTTATTGTAAACAATAAGGATATAAGGGAAACAGTCGGCGACGATATGAAATTCGGATTTCTTCCACTCGGTTCAGTGAAGGTTTCGGGACAGGACGGAGTTGCCGACTTCAAGATACACGTAAAGGGATCAAAAGGATCAACCGATGTGGATGTGTTCCTTAGAAAACAGGAAGGTACCTGGCGTATTGCAACTGCAACATATACGGACCGTTCCGGTACGAGGCAGAGAATAACGCCATCAGCTGTCAATAAAAAATAATGAATAAACAACATGTGAGTGTTAGGGCGGACCGGATGAGGAAGTGATTATCGTTGCTTGTTGCACCGGGTCTGGAAATTATGCAGAAAGAGGATATGACTTAAGAATTGCGAGACACGATTCATTAAAAATGACCAGTGAATGCAACCCGTAATTACAGGGCACGAGACCGGGTCAATAAAAGCGGAAGGAGATAATATGAGAATTCACAACATATGGATGACTATCACCGCCGTTCTTTTTTTGGCATTGACGGTGACTGCTGCTTTTTCACAGCCCTATTCGTATGGACGTCTCCGTGCGTTGAAGGAGCGTGCCGTAACTGTTATGGAGCAAAAAAACCGATTTGTGACAAGAGTACTTGACTCTTATCATATTGCCTACCGGTGTAATGAACAGGGAGTGGTGGCGCAAATAAAGGTGGATGATACGTGGAACGATGTGTCCCGCATCGAGATCGTGCCGTTAGTCAGTGATGACAATATCGGATTCCAGGTAATGGCCCACAATATATACTTCGATACAACAGGGGGAATGTTTCACCTGGTATCACAGCTTATTATACGGTAATCGTAACTGGGTATGGTGATCCTGATTAGTTTCCAACACCCTATACCATACGCCCTTCATTTGATTGTCTTCGCTTTGTTATTCGGATTTTGACATTTGACATTGTTTCAAAATGTCTTTTTTATCAGATTCCTGTCGTACCTTTAAATGTACGGAAAAATATTCTGGATCACAAACCGGAAATTCTCCTTCACGGTTTTGTTCCCTTCGATAACACCCATGTGGCCGGGCAGCAGGTGATCGATCTCAAGCTTGGACAGTTCCACAATGCTTTTTTTCAGCAGTGAACCATTTCCTCCCGGGAAATCAGTTCGTCCCACATTACGGTCGAATATGACGTCGCCGGAAAAGAGAGCCTTTTTTGAAGGCCAGTAGAGTGCGATTGATCCTGGAGAGTGGCCGGGTGATAAAATGACCTCGAATGTTTCATCGCCCAAAGTAATCGATCCTTCCTGGAGGGTCATGTCAACGGTTACTGCCGGCAGGTCGAGACCGAACCACCCGTACATCATTTTTCCCGATTCCTTCAGAAAATCCATTTCACGTTGATGAAGTGCGATTATAATCTCGGAATTGTCATTAAATTCAATCGAGCCCTCGAAGTGATCGGGATGGGAATGGGTGTTTAAGATATATCTTATATCCTCCTGTTTAATGCCGTCGGTTTCCATGCTTCGGATCAATTCAGGGACGTAACGTGACAGCCCGGGATCAATGAGCGCCTGGACACTGCCGCCGATATAGTAACTATTGCAGTTATTGTCAAAAAAGTTAGTCCATTCGTATACATAAATATCATCAATCAGTTTCATTGCCGCTCCCTTCCGTATGTTCTTTTTCAACCATGTTCGTATTATTTTCAGCATTGCACTGGTGTTGCTGTTTGCGGATTCGTACTTCGGTAACGGTGCCTTATCTTGCTTTCGGGAGATAAAAGAGAGGATTTTTGGGCTTATTGTTTGATCTGATTTCGAAATAAAGGCAGCTCTTGTTTTTATTTTTGCTATTTCCCAGTAAGGCGATGGTGTCACCCTTTTCCACCGTGTCTCCCTCCTGAACACGCCTGTCTTTCAGATAGGCGTAGACTGATGTATAGTCGTTGCCGTGCTTGATGATGATCGTTTCTCCATAATATTTCAGCGTTGATGAACGAATGACCTGTCCTTGCGCCGCAGCCACGACAGGTGTTCCTTCCTTCGCATCGATGGTAATACCGTTAAATCTCATTCCGTCCGGTTGTATGCCGAACTTGGATGACACCGCCCCCTGGACCGGCCAGACAAAGTGGGCCCTGTCGATTTCTATCGGTTTTTCTTTAATGGGTGTCTTGACAGGTTGTTCCGGTGTTATGGATGGCGGAGCCGGCGTTATGACAGGTTCGGGCGCTTTTTCCGCAAACGGAGCAGGTTCAATGGCGATAACTTCCCGTGCGTCAGGTATGAAAATGACGTCTCCTGCAGTGACAACCGTCGGATCCGTAATGTTGTTCACTTCGGCAAGATCCTGAATGTCAATATTATACGCCTTTGCGATTCTCCACAGTGTTTCACCCTTACTTACCTTGTGATAAACGCCTTTCGCTGACCGTTGTTCAATGTATCGTGTCGAACAGGCCCCAAAAATGAAAAAGGCAAGACAAATTACGAGAATTGCGGTTTTCTTTTTCAAGAGTATCTCTTTCATATCAGCCCTACATGATCCACTTGATCAGTATAAAACCGCCGATCAAGAGAATGAAAAATGCTATTGTCAAAAGGTTGAAGTATCGATCGATGAAAGATCGTATGCCCGAACCATACACAAAGATTAGCAATCCAACAAGAAAAAATCTGGCCGATCTGCTCACGAATGACGCAAAAACGAATACGGGGAAATTTATTTTAAAAGCACCCGCTGATATAGTGAATACTTTATAGGGTATGGGGGTGAATCCCGCAACGCCGACGGCCCATGCATTGTAATGATTGTAAAGGGTGCTGATGAATTCATACTTATCGGTCAATCCATAAAAGTTTAGAATGCGAAATCCCATGAGATCCATGAATTGATACCCGATGATGTAGCCTCCGATCCCACCGAGAACTGAACCGGCGGAACATAGTACGGCATACCGAAAGGCCTTGGCGGGAATTGATATAGCCAGGGCGATAAGAAGAACGTCCGGCGGTATCGGAAAGAAACTCGATTCGGCAAAGGCCAGGATGAAGAGCGCCCATGACCCGTAGGGCGTTTCCGCCCAGTGAAGGACCCAGTCATATAATTTTCTAATCATTCACCGTGTCAGCCTTTCCACCCATATTCTCCAATGAGATGAACAAACCGACATCCTCCAAGGTCTTTTGTTTCAATATCCTCCGTGTTGTCGGATAACCGGGTAGCTTTTACCAGCGTTTGGGTGAATCGGTCGCCGATAGGGACGATCAGCCTGCCGCCCACTGCCAATTGTTCGATATAGGTTTTGGGAATCTCCGGGGCCCCCGCAGTGACGATGATTGCATCAAAAGGAGATTCTTCTCTCCACCCATATGTTCCATCGCCGACGCGTATCAACACGTTGTAGTAGCCTAGAAACTCAAGAAGTTTCCGCGCCCTGTCCGCCAGTGATGCTATTCGTTCTATGGACAGGACGCGATCGGCCAGTTCGGCAAGAATTGCCGCCTGATAGCCTGAACCGGTTCCGATTTCGAGCACTTTGTCATTTCGCTTCAATTCTAAGGCCTCGGTCATCAGAGCCACAATGTAGGGTTGAGAGATTGTCTGTCGATCACCAATGGGAAGGGGGCTGTCTGCGTACGCCTGATCCTGAAGTCCCTCATCAACGAAAAGGTGTCGGGGAATCTTTTCCATGGCCTTCAATACCCGTTCATCCTTGATTCCCCGGGAAATAAGCTGTGAGTCTATCATCCTCATTCTCGGTTTAATGAATTTGTCCATTCCCGCCTTTTCATATACTCCTTTTTTGATGGAATCTTGTAGAGCTCTTCTACCATTCTGTGTCGTCTGAATCCCATCGCTTCCCTGGTTACGATGAGGTAGTAATACCTGAGCTTCGCATGTTCTCTCGTCTTATTGTATTCCCTGATTTTATTGTTGATATCATTGTACAGTTCGTCAAGTGAACGGTAGGACTTTCCATTGCTGTCGGAGGATGAGAATGTGTACATTCCCGCGACAGCATCATGATAGATTCTCAGTTTCTCATCAATGATCGCTTGGATCTGCCTTAGTTTTTCTAAGGCTCCATGAACGCTTTCTCCCGCACGGGCAAGGACCATTGCCCGTTCGCGGAAAATGTCTTCCTGGGTTTTCTCTAATGCGTTATCCTGTCTGCTCATGATGCCACAATATAAAAAAGCTTTTCTTCAGGCAGGTTTTCAGATGCTCGACTGAAAGAAAAGACAGTGCTTCAATGGTTGTACGACTTGTTGCTCAAACGGAAATTCATTTGAGAAGGTCATCGTGGAGCCTTTTGCGAATAAATCTCACCGAAAAGAAAGACAGGCAAATCCTGCTGTTCGAACCAGGAGGGTGAATCTTGGAATGCCCGACGCAATCTGTGGATTTATCAAAAAGCCAAATGGACCTAGTGAACATGAATTTGAGCACAAACCTATGACACCTGTGACATCTATCATGTAAATTCCCTGGTTTCAACAGAAAAGAACCCACCGGAAGGGTCGGTAAAGTCCGTATCTTTACTTTTAGGTCCTATTCTATTAAAAAAGAGGATCACATATGATGAAGAGAGGTCAGCGCCGGAATTGAAGGACATCATAATTTATGATGACGGATTCTTATGCAGTTCCGGTATTACATGCCACGGTCGCAGCGGTTTTCGTGATTATGGAAGGAGCGTGTTATGGAAATAAACATCAATGAGGCTGTCATCTCCTTGGTAGTTGGTGATATAACCAAGGAAAAAACCGATGTCATTGTCAATGCCGCCAATTCAGGTTTGCGGGGTGGAGGAGGTGTTGATGGAGCCATTCACCGGGCGGCCGGCCCTTCGATTATGGCGGAGTGCCGGCAGATCGGGTACTGTCCCGCCGGTCAGGCGGTTGTGACGACAGCGGGAAATCTACAGGCAAAATATGTCATACACACGGTTGGTCCCGTCTACCGAGGAGGAACGAAGGGCGAAGACAGGCTTCTGGAGAGCGCATACCGCGAAAGCCTTGAACAGGCGGTGAGAAAAAAAGCAGCCAGTATTTCCTTTCCTGCCATCAGTGCCGGCGTATACGGATATCCCCTCAGGGAAGCGGCCCGGATCGCTCTAAAGACAACGATCGATTTCGTAAAGGAAAACCAACGTATTGAACTTGTAAGGTTTGTTCTCTTCAGCCGTGATGTCTATGATGCGTTTGAAGAAGAATTAAAAAAACTGGTCTGAGTGATTCGTAGTTTATGTAAGGTCGGAGTAACGAGGGAGTAGGGTGTCGGGGGTTGATGTGTCGGAAACGAACATCGATTCATATCCCGATTCCCCATGTCAAGATCCGACTTCAGGACTGTCTTGCGGTTTCCGTCACATGACGGTCTATTTGACCTTTCGATACCGAGTTGTTAGATTACGAACGTTAAGAATATTATCAGAGGAGAGATGATGAATTTTGTATTTGAGCAAGGACCGATTCGACCACCCAGCGAGGCGAAAAGCCTACTGATTCGAGTGACGAGAAATTGCCCGTGGAATAAATGTGCCTTCTGCCACAGCTATGAGGGAACAAAATTCGGCATCAGGAAAGTCGACGAGGTTAAGGAAGATATTCTGAAGATGAAAGAAATTGCCAATAGGGTAGCAGAGATTTCGTGGCGTCTGGGTCAGGGCGGAAGAGTGAACGACTCTGTTATATCGTATATCTACCAGCATGACGGTCCTTTTGACGACAGTTACCGGAGTGTTGCGGCGTGGCTCTATTTCGGAGGAACATCAGTATTTCTTCAGGATGCCGACAGTATCATTATGAAGACGGATGACCTTGCCGAGATCATATCATTCGTGAAAAAACAATTTCCAAAGGTTGATCGAATTACCTCGTACTGCCGATCAAAGACAGCGGCACGAAAATCCGTTGATGAATTGAAAAAATTAAAAAATGCGGGGCTGTCTCGAATACATGTGGGTATGGAAAGCGGCTACGATCCCGTCCTTGATTTCATTAAGAAAGGTGTGACCGCTGCTGAGCATGTGGAAGGTGGCAAACGGATTGTCGACGCAGGTATTTCTCTGTCCGAGTATGTTATCCCCGGGCTTGGCGGAACACAGTGGTCGAGGGAGCATGCCGTCGAAACAGCGGCGGTGCTTAACAAGATCAATCCCGATTTCATCAGGTTGCGCTCGCTCCAGGTTCGGCGCAATACCGAGTTGCACCGGCTGCGAAAAGAGGGCGGATTCACCAAATTGGATGATGAGGATGTGGTCAGGGAAATAAGGCTTTTTATTGAACATCTTGACGGTATCGAAAGCAGAATTGTGAGCGACCACATCTTGAACCTCCTTGAAGAGTTGGAAGGGAAGCTTCCCGAAGAGAAGGAAAAACTTCTTGGTGTCATCGACCGATACTTCGATCTGCCTGATGATGAAAGAATAATCTATCGACTGGGACGACGGAAGGGTATTTATCGAAGGCTTGACGATCTGTCGGATGAACGTGTTTACAGGATGTTGAAGACAATCGTGGATCAATATAAAAGCAAAGACATAAGCCGGCTTGACAGGGATCTTGATAGAATCATGCACACGTTTATTTAGAGTGGTGTCATTTCCTTTCACACGTCAAGGAGGATCCGAGGATTCAATGATCCGGGGTCCATCCCGGTGCGACGAAGACAAGTATGAACCGTGCGTGTTGACAGCTGTGGAATGTTATGCTGTACCTGCCGCAAGGGTGAACGGTCAGGACCGGGGTTTCACGTGTCTGTTTTGTCGTTTTGTTCTTCATTGGCAAAAACCTTTGTTATGGTATATCCATCCGGAAATAAACGATATGAACTAAGAGGCAAATATAGATCCTTGCACCTTCACGGTAGTCAACTCGAATTGTCGAACCATTGACCACTTGAATCATTAAGAAAGAGTCCCTTTTATCACTGACGGGGGTGATTCGGGACCACCTTATGCCAATGTTAACATGAGTTAAAGATTTCGTACAGTTACATACTTGTGGCTGATGTGTCCTTAAAAGCCGCCATCAGTATTTACTTGACATAATGGTCTATTGCATGTAGAAACCCTCGGTTTATAAAATAGCGGTTAAATGTGCTCAGTCGATTCTAATGTCCGAGAAGATCGGGACGATCTGTTTAAAGGGTAATTATTTTCAGCGTGCTCGTATACGTATCGTGGCTTCGCCGGTTGATGTGCCTCCCGGTTTATCGTGAGGCAGTCTTGAGTGAGTCGGAGACTCGATATGTTCAAAGACGCACAATCAGAGTCGGAAATCAGATGGGGAAGAATGTTATGGTGGAAAAAAAGACTATCACAAAAGTTCTGGTAGCCAATCGAGGGGAAATTGCCCTCAGAATCATACGAACGGTGAAAGAACTCGGCCTCTCTGCTGTTGCCGTTTATGAGAAGCCGGATAGCGAATCGTTGTTCATCCGGTTCGCTGATGACGCGATCCTCATTGGTAACGGTCCGCGAAAAGATTATCTCAATATTGATCGAATGATATGGGCTGCACGCCAATGCGGGGCTGATGCAATCCATCCCGGATATGGTTTCCTAGCTGAAAATGCAGAATTTTCAGCTGCGTGCGAGAAGGAAGGAATTATATTTATCGGTCCCCCGCCGGATGTGATCAGGGATCTCGGCAACAAAGTTGTTGCCCGTGAGATTATGAAACGGGCCAATATCCCATTCATTCCCGGTACCGACAACCTTTCCCGGGGGCAGGCCGGTATAGAAGAAGCTCTTGCATTCGGAAAAATACATGGATATCCTATCATGTTGAAAGCATCGTCAGGTGGTGGCGGACGTGGCATCAGAAAGGTCGAGAACGAATCGGACCTGTTGATTCAATTGCCGTTGGCGAGAGCTGAGGCCTTGTCGGCATTCAATGACGAAAATATTTATGTCGAGCGCTGTATTGAAGCGCCACGACACGTGGAAGTCCAGATTCTAGCGGATAAACATGGAAATATTATCCATCTGGGGACGAGGGATTGTTCAATTCAGCGGAGGCACCAGAAGTTACTTGAAATTGCACCGGCCGATCTTCCGACGGATATTCTGGAATCAATGCACAAAACGGCTATTGCAGCGGCACGTCAAGCCGGATATATCAATGCCGGTACCGTGGAGTTCCTCGTCGATGCCGAAACGAACGAGTTCTGGTTCATGGAAATGAATACAAGGCTCCAGGTGGAACACACGGTAACGGAAGCCCTGACCGGTGTGGATATTGTCCGGGAACAAATCCGGATAGCCGAGGGAGAACATCTTGACATTCCCTCGGAGAGAGTGCAGCTCATGGGCAAGGCGATACAGGTAAGGATCAATGCCGAGGATCCCAAGAATAATTTCATGCCCGAAGGGGGCAAGCGGGTCGAAGTATACCAGTCACCGGGAGGTCCCGGAATCAGGCTGGACGGGATCGTTTACCAGGGATACAAAATTCCCACCGAGTATGATTCACTCCTCGTAAAGATGACAATCAGAGGATATAACTGGGAACAGGCGATACAGAGACTGAGACGGGCACTTCACGATTTCCTTATTGTGGGACCCCAGACAACCATACCGTTCTATCTGGCAATCTGCGATGAAGTCGATTTCCAGAAGGGGGAATTCGATACGTCCTATTTGGAGACCCATCCGGAAATATTCAAATATCCCAACTCGGAACGGGAAATTGCGAAATTGTCGAAGCTCATTGCAGAGATTCATGCGAAAAAGCATAATCCCTATGCAATATAGTATAATGCTGTAACAATTCGAGGTGCAGGAAATAATGAACGCAGTGAAAACAAGAGCGGACGAGATAATCACTCCCCGTGAACTGAAAGAACACGGGGTGGCATATGTCCTTGATAAGATCAAACGGGGGGATGGATTCTTCGTGACGAACACGGAAAGGGATCTGTCTCAATCGGATTTCAAAAACCGGGTCATGCCGCACACTCAAGTTCTGGTTGCCGAAGATAGAAATGACTGTGGATATTTTACCCTTGAAATATCGGGAGGCGCGTCGGTCCATGTGGATATGCTGAGGAAGCAGATCAGCCCACTGGAGAAACTTGAGGTATTGAGTGCTCTTATGCCTGACACGATGTTTCAGAACCTCTGCCGTGGAATCAATCTGTTCGGATATCGTCCTTATCCTGAAAACGTTATTCGTCTGACCGTTCAGAGTTTTGCCCGGTATGTTCATGTCTGGAGGGTTTTCGATTTTCTGAATCATATACCGAATATGATTCCTGTGTTCGAGGAAGTTCAGAAAGCGGGACGCATCCTGGAACCGTCCATATGCTTTTCAACGGGTCCGGAGCACACGAATGAATATTACGTTAAGAAAGTCGGTCAAATTCTCGACGTGACCGGCGAGAATATTATTCTCTGTATAAAAAATCACGGTGGTCTCGGAACGTCAAAGAGAATCGGCGATCTGACAAAAGCCATTATGGACCGGTATCCCGATATGATCATCCATTATCACGGCCATAATACCGATGGCGATGATGTAGGGAGAATCGTTGCTGCGGTGCGGAATGGCGCCAGGATTGTCGATGCCGGCGATCATGCATTCTGTGGCTTTTTCGGTCCGCCGCCGATCCTCACGGTTGTCGACACGCTTGAGGAGTACGGTTTCAGAGCAGTCGGAATTAATCGGGAGAAGGTAATTGAAACATCAAATAAACTGCGGCCTCAAAGGGAATTCTATAAAGACTTTGAGTCTCAGTTTCTGGGTTTTGATCCCACCGCACAGACACATAAACTTCCGGGTGGAGCCACGGGGTCGAGTTTCGAGCAGGCGGTGAAGGGGGGATTCCTTGATCGGATGCCCGAGATATTGCAGAAAGAATTGCCACGGGTTCAACGTGAACTGGGCAACTGGTGGAGCGTCACACCGGGTTCTCAAATTCTCTGGACAACGGCGGTGAACAACGTAATAAAAGGGGTGCGATACAAAGATGCCAATGATGATCTGAAAAACCTCATGCTCGGCCGGTATGGCGAACTTCCCTTCTACTGGCCCGCCGATGAAATCTATACGGCGGTCTTTGGTCCTGACTGGAAGGATTACGTCGATAAAGAAAAAGGATACCAGAAGATCGAAGACATTGATATCGATGTGGAACGGCGCGTTCTGGAACATCGCCTTGGACGACCGGCAACGGGGGATGAACTCGTTCTCTATCTCCAGCATCCCAATGACGCGGTCAGTTTTTTTAAATTTGAAGAGAAATACGGAAAATCATGGGTTCTGCCGCCCGAGGTCTGGTTTAAGAAAAGCGGATTCAATCTGGGTGATAAATATGAATTTTCCGATGCTTTTGGTAAACAGCATACTGTCGAGGTGGGGCCGCAGAGAAAGACGAAAAGCGGGGATGCCGTTACATATTTGATTGTGGATCATCATCCCGAACCTATCCTGACGGAGCTGGAACAGGAAGCAGGAGCCGCAAAAAAGAAGCCCACGCTGACACCGAAAGAAATCGAAGCGCTCGGGAAGACCGGTGATATCAGGTCTCCTTTGAAGGGTGTTGTCAATGAAATACCCGTTTCGGAAGGTGATGAGGTTTCGGCGGGACAGGTTCTGATCGTTCTGGAAGCAATGAAAATGCTCAATAATGTCCTTTCCGATATAAGCGGAAAGGTCACGGAAATCCTGGTTTCACCAGGTGATGAAGTCGACGTGGGAGAACCGCTTGTCGTTGTCAAGAAAGATGGATAAACACGGTGACATTCCATTGCTCAATCACAGAATGTGGAAGACTATGAAAATGCATGCCGTTTTTCCATGATGCAGTAGTGGTGGAATCGTAGGGGGTCGGTTGTTGCATCAGCGTCAGAATCTGATCGTTTGCTTAGTACCGCTGGAAGCGGCATAATCATTCTAACATTTTATTATCATAAGAATAATTGAAGCTTTTTATCCTGTGATGCCTTTTCTCAGAGGGCGCTGTCGCGCATTGTGACAACATCGTATGCATGCGTCAATGACAAATAATTAAAGTTTTTGTGAGAAAAGACGAATATAGAACAAGAAAAGCGTTGACCTCTTGATAGCTCAGATTGAATAGGTCAGCGATTCTATCCTTGACTTTTGGATTATTTATGCTAATTTTACAGCATTTCGGGGGTTTCACACTCATAAGATATATTAAGAAAAATGTTCTTATGCCGGGGTGGATATGAAAAAAAGTTATTATACCCTCCTTCTCATTCCCGAGAAACAGAGTTCCATACGGAAAATTAAACTATCAGGTATGCTCCTGAAGATGCTTGTTGGTTTCGTCACTGCGGCTTTTCTTACATTCTGTTACTGTTCATACGATTATTTGAGAGTCAAGGGAGATGCAGGAGAGCTGGCAGAACTGAAGCATATCACACTGGTCCAAAAGGAGCAGATAGACCTGCTCGCGGCAAAGATAGCCGATTTCAGCAAGAAGATGGCGGACATTCGTGAGTTTGATCAAAAGATACGGGTTATGACGAACATTGAAGGTGGTCGACCTGGCGGACAATTCCTGGGCATGGGAGGCCCCGCACCAACGGAAAGCATGGTGGAGTCACAGATAGCTGAAACGGAAAAGGCTCTTATCCATCAAATACATACAAATATGGATCAACTTCTTGAAGAAGCAAACTATCAGGAAGATAGTTTCAAGGAGTTGCTGGAGTTTCTAAGGCAGCAGAAGTCCGTTCTCGCCTCGACACCATCAATATGGCCGGTGATGGGATGGGTGACATCGGAATTCGGATATAGGATATCCCCATTTACCGGAAAGCGTGAATTTCACCGAGGTATCGATATAGCAGCAAAAATGGGTGAAGAAATACTGGCACCGGCAAACGGTTACATCGCCAGCGCATCCTATCAGCCTGATATGGGGAATATGCTGCTGATTGATCATGGAAACGGCATTGTCACGTGTTATGGTCACCTTGCAAAGATATCGGTAAAACGAGGGAGTACGGTTAAGCGGGGCGAAATTATCGGGGCGGTAGGAAGTTCCGGGCGAAGCACTGGGCCGCATCTTCATTACGGCATAAAAGTTAACGGTGTCTATGTGAATCCTAAAAAATATCTCTTTTAATTATAATCATTGAGATTAATACTGCTTGCATTAACAGATAGTGATACGATAACGATGGAAAGCTCCCGGTAGTCCCTTACCGGGTTTTTTTATGAGGAACCCATGCTGAATTATATTCTGAAAAAAATTGTTGGAAGTAAGAACGACCGCGAGTTAAAGCGGTTGTCTCGCATTCTTGATGTAATAAATGAAAGAGAGACGTCAATTGCTGCACTGAGCGACGGCGGTCTCAAGTCAAAGACCTCCTACTTTAAAAAGTGTCTTGCCGATGGGGCGGCGCTCGATGATATCCTTCCGGAGGCGTTTGCCGTTGTCAGGGAGACAGCACGACGAACCGTCGGTATGAGGCCGTTTGACGTTCAGATAATCGGCGGTATCGTTCTCCACCAAGGTAAAATTGCAGAGATGAAAACGGGCGAAGGAAAAACTCTGGCAGCGACAATGCCCGTGTATCTGAACGCCCTGACCGGGAAAGGTGCTCATATCGTAACGGTGAATGATTATCTGGCCCGGCGCGATGCAGCATGGATGGGGCCGATCTATGAGTTTCTGGGACTGTCGGTCGGCGTCATCCTTCATGGGCTTGACGATGCTCAGAGAAAAGCCGCTTATAACTGTGATATCACCTATGGAACGAATAATGAGTTCGGGTTTGATTATCTCCGCGACAACATGAAGTTCCGCATAGAAGATTATGTTCAAAGAGAATTCAATTATGCCATCGTCGATGAAGTTGACAGTATTCTTATCGATGAAGCACGCACGCCGCTTATTATATCAGGTCCTTCCGAGGAATCGACCGACAAATATTATCGGATTAATCAGATCATCCCCCGCTTGAAAAAAGAAGAGGACTATACCATTGATGAAAAAAGCCGGACTGTCGTTCTGACGGAACACGGTGTGGCGACATCGGAAAAACTCCTCAAGGTGGAGAACCTGTACGAACCGAAAAATATGGAAATTCTTCACCATGTTAACCAGGCACTCAAAGCGCATACACTGTTCAAAAAAGATGTGGACTATGTTGTCAAGGAGGGACAGGTCATCATCGTCGACGAATTCACGGGGAGAATCATGCCGGGCAGACGGTACAGTGACGGCCTCCACCAGGCCCTTGAGGCGAAGGAACAGGTCAAGATTGAGCGGGAAAATCAAACGCTTGCCTCGATAACGTTTCAGAATTACTTCAGGATGTATGAAAAACTGGCCGGAATGACCGGCACGGCGGATACGGAAGCGGCGGAATTTAAAAAGATTTACAATCTCGATGTTGTCGTGATTCCGACGAATATGCCGATGATACGTGTTGATCATGCCGATGTTATTTACAAGACGACGAAGGAAAAGTATGACGCGATCATCGAAGAGATTAAGGAATTGCATCGTCAAAACCAGCCTGTGCTTGTAGGAACGATATCAATCGAGCATTCGGAACTTCTCAGTACGTACCTGAAGAGGTCCGGTGTCAAACATAACGTTTTGAACGCGAAACATCACGAAAGAGAAGCCGAGATCATAGCACAGGCGGGTCAACCCGGTACCGTGACGATTTCTACAAATATGGCCGGGCGAGGAACCGACATCAAATTGGGCGAAGGTGTCGCCGAATTGGGTGGTCTCCATATTCTCGGAACGGAGAGACATGAAAGCCGCCGCATCGACAATCAGCTTCGGGGGCGTTCGGGACGTCAGGGTGACCAGGGGTCATCACGGTTCTATCTCTCTCTGGAAGACGATTTACTGAGGATATTTGGTGCTGAGCGCATATCATCCATTATGGATCGGATCGGCATGGAAGAAGGGCAGCCCATAGAACACGGGTTGATCAGCAAAGCCATAGAAAATGCACAACGGAAAGTAGAAGGTCACAATTTCGAAATACGGAAACATCTTCTCGAGTATGACGATGTCATGAACAAGCAGCGGGAAGTGATTTACCGACAGCGAAAGGATGTACTCAGTGGACACGATCTCAGAAGTGCCGTCGATGAAATGCTGGAAGAAGTGGTTGATGAGAATGTAGCGGAATATATCGATGAAAAACTGCACCCGGAGGAATGGAATCTTAAAGGGCTTGACGATATTGTGTTCAAGAAATTCAATCTGAGGTTAGGTATTGCCGAGATTGCGGAGAATGATGGTATTGATGTTGAATCTCTCCGTGAGACCATATTGTCACAGGTAAAAACCTCGATGGAGGAGAAAGAAAAGAAGTTCGGTAGAGAATTGATGGATCAGGTGATGAAAATCGTTATGCTCCAGTCGATAGATTCTCACTGGAAAGATCACCTCTTAGCCATGGATCATCTCAAGGAAGGCATTGGGCTTCGGGGGTACGGCCAGAAAGATCCGCGCCGGGAATATCAACGGGAAGGCTACGATATGTTTATGGATATGGTGTACCGTATCAAGGAAGATATCATTGGAAAGCTTTCTTGGGTGCAGGTTCAAGTAAAAGAAGATCTGGATGAAGTTCAAAAGACTCGGGAAGAGGAATACGTCATGAGCCGTGGTGACGTCGGGGCGGTACCTGAGACCGTCGTAAGGGAAGGGAAAAAGGTGGGAAGAAATGACCCCTGTCCCTGCGGAAGCGGCAAAAAGTATAAAAAATGCTGTGGCCGATAATGAGTGTTGTTGATCGAGTGCAGTCTTGTGAGACACGATGCAAAAATCTCGAAGCCAACAGTAATCAACCGAATTGCTTTCGTGTATGTAAAATGAGGCAACAATGAGCGATGTAAATGTGAGGGTTCCCGGTTTTCTTGCCAACGGTATATCCGTGGGAATCAAGGGAGATGGGAAGAAAGATCTGGCGCTGATCAATTCGGTGGTGCCCGCACGGGCAGTCGGCGTCTTTACGACCAACCGTTTCAAAGCTGCACCTGTTATTCTTGATATGGAGCGTATTAAGCGGGGATTGGCACAGGCAATTGTTGTAAACAGCGGGAACGCCAATGCCTCCACGGGGGAGCCGGGATATGACGATGCGGTTGCCATGTCACGGGCGGTTGCGGATGGATTGGCAATAAGCGAAGAACTTGTTCTGGTGGCGTCGACAGGTATCATCGGTGAAAGACTCCCGGTAGATAAAATTATTGCAGGGACCAATGAACTCATTCAGGGTCTGACCGTCGATGGTCTTCCTCGTGCGGAAGAGAGCATCATGACAACCGATAAGTTTCCGAAAGTAGCATGGGAAAAATGCCTTATCGGCGGCAGGGAAATTTCGGTCTGCGGCATTGCTAAAGGAGCCGGCATGATCGAGCCGAACATGGCCACAATGCTCTCATTTATCATGACGGATGCGTTAATCGATCAAAGATATCTGAACAGGGTGTTCAGACAATCGGTGGATAAGAGCTTTCATGCTATAACGGTTGACGGATGCATGAGCACCAACGACACGGTCATTATGTTGGCCAACGGGATTGCCGGAAACGCTTTACTAAAGGAGCGTTCGCCGGGAGCGGTCCTGTTTCGGAAAACCCTTGACCGGGTCATGATCAACCTTGCCAGGGAAATTGTAAGAGATGGTGAAGGTGCAACAAAGGTGATCCATATAATCGTCGATGAAGCGCGTTCCCGGAAGGAAGCACAGAAAATCGCTTATTGCATAGCGAACTCAAGTTTAGTCAAGACGGCGTTTTACGGCGGTGATCCCAATTGGGGGAGAATCATTGCTGCTGTCGGATCGGCCGGCATTCCCGTCTCCCCCGATTCGGTGCGTCTGTTCCTGGACGATATACCACTGTTTCACAATGGGACCGGTGTACGGGAAGGCAGAGAGAAACTGTCTGACATCATGCAGAACAACAGTATTCAGGTGCTGGTGAAACTTGGGATGGGGAGGCAATCCTTTGAATTGTTTGCTTCCGATCTTACCCATGAATATGTCACCGTCAATGCCCATTATCACACATAATCAGCCATCAGATGACAGCTTTCAGCTAAAAACAAAAACATGGATGTCGGATGAAATGATGTATAATTACGGTATGTTCAATCTGTATAGATTGAAATCACCTGAAAGCTCATGCCGATGACGGATGATGAAAGCTTGATCATTCATTTTCCTTGATAAATTCTTGTTTATATGGTATTTGCCCACAGTTTAACGTTATCCGGTCGGTATGTATCGGATTTAATAACGCACATTCTCTGATTGGTACGGCGTTGCTTTCCGCCGCAGGCTTACATTCTCCGAAACGGGAAGGATGGGGAGTTCCGCACCAAGAGGAAGAGAATGGAGGAATAAAACAGAGAAAAGGAGTTTATATGGCACGCATTACCATGAAAATGTTGCTCGAGGCAGGTGTTCACTTCGGGCATCAGACAAACAAGTGGAACCCCAAAATGAAAGCCTATATTTTCGGTGCGCGAAACGGTATTTACATTGTTGACCTTCAGCAGACGGTTGGGATGTTTGATGCAGCCTATAATTTCGTGGCTGATCTCGTTTCATCGGGAAAGAAAATCTTGTTTGTCGGAACAAAAAAACAGGCCCAAGAGTCCATTAAGACAGAGGCGGAGCGATGCGATATGCCTTATGTCAATCAACGATGGCTCGGCGGTATGCTGACGAATTTTGATACCATCAAAAAAAGCATCGACAAACTGAACCATCTTGACTCCATGTTTGAAGATGAAAGTATCAATGCATTTCCGAAAAAGGAAATTCTTGGTCTGCAAAAGGAACGGGATAAACTGGAAAAAGTGCTTGGCGGCATTCGAAACATGTTGGATCTTCCCGGAGCGATATTTGTTGTCGATCCAAAAAAAGAACTCATTGGCGTCAAGGAAGCGAAGAAGTTGAATATTCCGATCGTAGCAATCGTCGACACGAACTGTGATCCTGATGATATCGATTTTGTGATTCCCGGAAATGATGATGCCATACGGGCTATCAAACTATTTTCATCAAAAATTGCCGATGCTGTGCTGGACGGCCAAGAGCGATACGAAGAGTTGATTCAGGCTGAAACAGATAAGGTTGAACGGGAAGAATCGGCATTTGAAGACGCGGAGGCGGATGTTCCCGAAAGTGTTGAAACAAAAGAAGACGCCTATGATGCCGCGGAACTGTCCGAAAATAAAACGAGTAATTAAGAGGAGGAATAACTTTGGGAATTTCAGCATCGTCAGTAAAGCAATTGCGGGATAAAACGAACGCCGGTATGATGGAGTGTAAGGAAGCGTTGCAGGCATCCGGTGGTGATTTTGATAAGGCTTTAGATTATTTAAGAAAAAAGGGGCTCTCAGCGGCGACGAAGCGATCTTCTAAAGCGGCCAAGGAGGGAACCGTTGCATCATATATCCACATGCAGGGGAGAATAGGAGTCCTTGTGGAAGTCAATTGTGAGACGGACTTTGTTGCCAGGACCGATGACTTCCAGGCTATGGCTCGGGATATTGCCATGCACATCGCTGCCGCAAATCCGACCTATTTGAAGCCTGATGATATTCCCGAAGGTGTCATGGAAAAGGAAAAGGGAATCTATCGGGAACAGGCTCAAGCGGAAGGCAAGCCTGAAAAGATATGGGATCGGATCATCGAAGGAAAATTAAAAAAATATTACGAAGAGGTGTGCCTTTTAAAGCAGAAATTCGTAAAAGACATGGACATCACGGTGGAAACACTGGTCAGTAATATGATATCAAAGACTGGTGAAAACATCGTCGTGAGGCGCTTTGCGAGATTTCAATTAGGTGTGCAGGAATAAGACAGATCATACCCCGATATCGTTGACCATTAAAGATAATATATTTTCGCGTGTTGCATGGACAAAACAATCTATAAGCGCGTACTGCTGAAATTGAGTGGCGAAGCCCTTCTTGGGAAAAGTTCTTTCGGTATTGATATTGATATTGTCAAAATTATCTGTCAGGAAATAAAGGACATTGTAGAGCTTGGTATTCAGGTGGCCGTTGTTATCGGAGGCGGGAACATCTTTCGCGGTGTCGAGGTGAGTACAAAGGGAATTGACCGTGGAACCGCTGATTACATGGGTATGCTGGGAACGGTTATAAACAGCCTTGCCCTTCGGGGGTTTTTATCGGAACTGGATGTGCCGACAAGAGTTCAGACATCGATAGAGATGAGAGAAGTGGCAGAGCCCTTTATTGTTGGAAGAGCGCTGAGACACCTCGAAAAAGGACGGGTCGTCATTTTTGCCGCCGGTACGGGTAATCCCTACTTTACGACCGATACGGCGGCATCCTTGCGAGCTCTTCAGATACGGGCCGACGTCATGTTGAAAGCCACCAAGGTCGATGGCGTCTACGATAAGGACCCTGTGGTGCATGCGGATGCCCGTAAGTATGACGCGGTCAGCTACACTGAGATTCTTGCGAAAAATCTGCGGGTGATGGATGCTACCGCCATTTCCATGTGTCGGGACAACGCGTTACCGGTTGTTGTCTTTAATCTGGAAAAAAGAGGAAATATAAAAAAAGTCATCTGCGGGCAGCCTATCGGAACGATTGTAGGAGTTGAAAAATGAAGGATCTGGTTTTTGAGGATTTGAAGGATAATTTGAAAAAACATATACATTTCCTTGAAAAATCCTTAAATAAAGTAAGGACTGGGAGAGCATCGCCGGCACTCCTCGATGGAATAAAAGTAGAATATTACGGTACACCAACGCCGCTCAACCAGGTCTCCAATATTTCCGTTCCAGAAAGCCAGTTGCTGGTCATTTCACCGTGGGATGCCACCGTTCTCGGGAATATCGAGAAAGCCATTCAAAAGTCGGAACTGAGTCTGGTTCCGTCAAACGACGGAAAAGTCATTCGGATCACCATTCCACCACTCACAGAGGAGCGACGGAAAGAACTTGTGAAGATTATCAAAAAAATGGGGGAAGAATGCAAAATCAACATTCGAAACTCACGGCGGGATGCGAATAATCAGCTCAAGGACCTGAAGAAAGACGGTGAGATATCGGAAGATAACTTCCACGGCTACCAAGGCGATGTCCAGAAGATTACAGATGACTATATAAAAAAGACGGACGAAATCCTTGCTGTCAAGGAAGAAGAGATTATGGAAATCTAGAAATGCAGGCTCTGTCAACAGCAAGAAAGCTCAAAAGGGAACCCGGCAGGTTCCCTTTTCGTTTTTTTACTTTAAATGTTGAGGTCGGGCACTCCACATCGACGCATATTTCATTTGTAACAATACCTTGAAAATGCATGTATGCTATGGTACGTAAATGTTCCAAAATAGAAGACTTACTAGAGTTTAGAGTTTCCTTAGCGCCTGTTGTTCTTTAAAAAAAGCATACCTCACCGTCGGTGCCTTTTTAAGCGGCAAATAACGCATTGATTGTACAGATGTAACGCTGTTATTCAGGC
>Ga0129302_1000431_pt1 | contig 31055 bp, 28 predicted proteins | sample BlaSprsedimmetaG_FD_94476 | JGI IMG/M metagenome (GOLD analysis project Ga0129302, IMG submission 94476) | Hot spring sediment bacterial and archeal communities from California, USA to study Microbial Dark Matter (Phase II) - Blank Spring... | ecosystem: Environmental > Aquatic > Thermal springs...
ATCGATTCTGAACCTGAGTTGAACCATGTGTGCTTCGGGACTTATATGAATATCACTCGCGCCTTCCCGCACCGCTTGCGTAATAATTGAGTTTACAAGCCGAACAATGGGCGGTTCTATTGCCTGGTCATGAAGCGAACTGACCTGGATATCTTCCATTTTCTCCCTATCCGAGACATCCGGCTCGACGCTGATCTCGACATTCTCGACTCGCTCCATCTCTTCTATAAACCCGGAATGCATCCCGAATGACAACCTGATCAGTTGATTGATCTCCCGCTCCGAACAGACGACCGGCTCAACTTCCATGTTGGCGATGAACTCGACAGTATCAAGCGCGTTTATGTCGAGCGGATCAACCATGGCAACGGTTAAAAGGTTCATTCTCCGTTTCAGGGGGATGAGTTTGTTCTTTTGACAGACTTCAATGGGAATCATTCCGATGATCTCGGGGTCGGCGGGATATTTTTCAGGACTGTATTTATCGATTTTTAATTGTCGGCTCAGAACATCAATCAGCTGATCTTCCCGAACAATGCCCTGTTGTATCAAATATTGCCCCAACTTTAAACCGGCTCTTTTCTGCCCGGCCAGTGCGCTTTGCAGTTGACTCTCCAACAACAATCCTGTTTCGATAAGGATCTCACCCAGCCTTTTTCTTCGTATCAAGATTACCTCTCTCTCACGTCCACCATACAGTGTGAAAAGAAAACACTGCCATCTTCCCATGTTTCAATAACGTGACTCTCATCAGTCATATGCGGCAGGTCGTTTAAGGCTTCCCAGGCGGATTCCCTGTCTTTGAAGCCTTCTTTCACTATCACTGAAAACACAAAGCCTTTTGTTGCGTTCCAGTATGGCAGCAGACGCACCACAATGGAATTCCCGAGATATGTATTCATTATTTGATGAGCCGCATCAAGTGTCGGCCTTTCCGCCACCTGAATCCAGCACCACTGCTTCCAGGGCTCCTCATCAACCGGAACGGCGGGAAAGGTGACAACGTCACCCGACTCGACCCGATCCAGGTTCTCGATGTGAGGGTTCATGATTTGCACCTGCTGAAGATAGTCAGGTTCGCAAAATCCCCTGACACGGGCAATCATTCGGGATACAATCCACCCGTCTTCCACTTCCAGCCCGCCTAAAGCCGAAGGGTATGTACCGGTTCTGACGTCCATCGCCGGCCCGCCTGTTTCATTCACAGAACCGGCATGACGCTGCACAGCACTACTCTCTTCATCTGAATCGGCTCCGTGCGCATCTCCCGGTGTCGCTGTGACTTCCTCTTTGCTCTGATAATACGGAGTCACATCGACCGCAGCGGCTGTCGTGTGGGGTTTCTTCATGTCGTGCATTTTATTTACTACGGGCGTTTCATCCCGTGCCGCATGGGATGCCTCGCTCTCGTAATGTCTCGCAGTCCCACCGTCACCGCCGACAGAATGCAGTGCCGCAGCGGTCTCCTGAGCCTGCACACTGCCGGCCCTCAAAGAGGTATCGGCATTATCACCGGATTTCTCGAATGAATAAGGAACATCCGGAACAATTACCGTCGCTGTTTTATTAATGTTCGTAACGATAATGATTGCGAAAAAAACCAATCCGGTAAGAACGGCCACCGGCTTCCACGGGAAGATTCGTGTCCCTTCCCGCAGTTTTCGATGCACGCATGCATGAACGAGGGCCCTGGTCACCTTTGTTCTGTTCTGTATGATCATCGTCAGGATGATCTGATGGCATAACGTTACAACCCGTCTCGGGTATCCCTTCGTTGCCCCGTATATGGCCCTCATGGCCGGATAGGAAAAACGTATCGGGCTCATCCCCGACTGACTTGCCTTCTCAATCCGATAACGGATCATCGCTTTTGTGTCTGCGAAATCCAGTGGTCCCAGTTCATAGAAATAGTTGATTCGATCGGCAAAGTTCTTCCGACTTTCCAGGGTGGCATTGAACTCCGTCTGCGCAAAAATGATAATTTGCAGCAATTTGTAGTCATTTGTTTCATAATTGAGAAACTCCCGAAGTATTTCGATGCAGAAATCGGGAATCTTTTGTCCTTCATCAATGACAAGAACGGTCAGCCGCTCGCGGTTTACACCCTGTTCGAAGAGATAATTCTTTATCGCCTCCTTCATCGTCCATTCGGTCTCCGTCAGCCCGGAATCGAATGCAACACCGAGCATTTTGCACACAGCAGACAGGAATTCCAGAGAATCATTAAATGACGGATCAAGAACAAGATGAGTCCGTATTGTTTCATCACCGTCAAAGTTGCTTATCAATCGGCGACAGAGCGTTGTTTTTCCCGTTCCCACATCTCCGATGATGACATTCAACCCCCTGCGCAGTCGAACGGCCATCTCCAGATTCTGGAGACAGTAGACGTGCTGCGGAGAGTCATAGAAAAATTCCGGCTCCGGAGAGTTGGAAAACGGTTCTTTTACAAGATTCAGAATCCTGAAATATTCCATAGTGCATTCCGCACAAGACAGGTATTTCCATAAAACGCCTGCAAAATCAAATCACACAAGCGAAGGCCTTCCCCGTCAATTACGTGCATTTTCTTGATACTTTCTCATCAACTAGTGCGACGCATCGCTTTTCAGAACGTGCGGTGTAATAAATATCAGGACTTCCTCCATGTCTTCCGCTTTATAATTGCTTTTGAAGAGCCAACCCAACACGGGAATGTCCTTCATTCCCGGGATGCCGCTGACGGCCTCCTGGTTCTTCTGTTTCGAAAGCCCTGATATAACAATTGTTTCGCTATCCTTGACGATCAGTGTCGTATCCGTCTCTTTTTTATAGATGCGAGGGTTGCCCTCCACCGATTTCGATTCGTTCACTTCATTTTTCTTCACGTTTATTCCCATTTTTATATTTTGCCCGTCAATCACATGCGGTGTGATCTCAAGCCTCAGAACGACATCCTCGAACTTGACCTCTCTATTCCCATCCTTGTCGACAGACACATAGGGAACACGTTCGCCGTTCTCAGTATAAGCGGTCTGGTTGTCAAGCGTTGTAATAGAGGGTCTGGACAGGATGTTCAATTTCCCGTCTTCTTGCAGTGCATTCAACTGCATATCGAGAATATTTCCCCCGAGTGTCCCGAACATGAGTCCGAGAGATCCGGCTCCGCCGGCAGAACTCATCAACTCTGCGCTTCCCGGAAAATTGATGCCGTATCCATGCCCGCTGATACCCGATGAGCCGTATGTGGGAGAATATCCACCCGATGTGACGGGATTCGTTCCGACAGTGCCGCCGCTTCCACCGGGGGTTATAATATAATTCTTCCCGCCGGCTGTGTTGCCGTACATGCCGCCCCATTGAATTCCCAGACTCCGTGCCGTGTTCTTCGTCGTTTCAACAATAGTAGCCTCTATCAGAATCTGCGGCGTCGGCTGATCGATTTCTTCTATCATGGCCACGATTTCTTTGAGATCATCCCGGGAAGCTTGAATGATCAAAGCATTCGTATGTTCGCTTACCTTTACCGATCCATAGACTTGCCCCTTTTCATCTTTCTTGAGGAATCCCGTAACATTGTCAGCCAGAGCTTTCGGATCTGCGAAGTTGATGGGAACAACCATGGACATGAGCGGAGCCTTTTCCCGCTTTTGTGCCTCAATGACTCTCATTTCCAGATCATTTTTAATATCATTCATATCAGCAATCCGAATTATATTACCTTCCCGGATATAGGTAAGCGCCTGAGAACGGAGTATGCTCAGGAACGCCTGATCCCAGGGTACCTTATCGAAATCGACACTCACGCGACCCTGAAGGTCGTTCTTTATGAGAATGTTTTGATCCGCCGCCCGTGCCAGCGATCGAAGAACCGTTTTCACATCGGCATTGCGCATTTTTAATGATATGCTTGTTTGAGGAAGTGCCTTTTCCCTCTCACTCTTTTCCCCAGGCCTTACTCCCGGTTCAGGGGGTAATTCTATCTTTCGAATGTGCGCCACCGGAGACTTGCCCTTTTTTTCCTGAGCCATCAACATCCACTTTTCCAGAAACGGGTCCTTTTTCGTTTCTTGCTTTCCTGCACAGCCGACAGACATGGCCATCACCGTCAGGGCAACAATGATAAGACCCACTCTCATCTTTTGCATCGATATCTTCAACATAATCATCCGTATCCCCATGGCTAGTCTTCTTCAATGAAAGGAACTCGTATCTCATCCCCCATACGTTTATTCTCGAGAACGACACCCGATTCAGTAATCCGTACGATTCGATACCCTCCGATTTCCAGTTCATCCCCCACCTTGTAATCAGTGCCGTTAATAATCGCAACCTTCTTAGAACCTATTTCGACGTATCCATTATAGGTAATCTTACCCTTGTCCAAGCCCGTTACTAATGTTTCTTCCCTGCCTGCGGCAGCATCATGTACCGCTGAGAAAGGATCGTTCTCCCACGATTCTCCTACACGAGCAGCAATGTAACTAGATGTTTTTACAGTTTCATCTTCCTTCAAAACACTCGATATCTCAGTGATGAGCTTTCTATCGTTCAAGGTAGTCTGAGCCATCCCGGTTGCAGGAATGCCTACCATTGTCCTCACCGGAACCTGCACCTGCTTCTGTTTTTTGAACTGCCTCGACAGAACCAAATCATAGAACCCGTATATAATCGTCAGAATCATCACAAAGACAATTATTTTTTCTCTCTTCGTCATCGGCAATCCCCTCATGATGCACGCACTATATTTTTTGTTCAGACCTGATCAACCCGCCTGTAACCATATGGTTAATTTCAATTCCTTATTATTCGCTCGCTGCCGTATCTCCATCTCTTCGACCTGCTTTACATACGGCACCTTCCCGAGTTCTACGAGAAACATCCGCACGCTCGAGAAATCACCCCGTGCAACGGTATTGATCAATATAGCCCCCCCCCCTCGTGCAAACGTCGTGAAATCAGGATTAACGGCAACGAGATCCATTCCCGACTTTCCGGCAATGCCCTTGAACAGAGAGGGAATCAGATCAATGCTCTCCTTGGGAAGAACCTTTTTTTCGGGAAGCAACAACGTATCCGGTACTTTTTCCTCACTCTTCTTGACCAGATCGAAATAAAGCGGCAATAAGACTTTTTGTGAATTGATTCGTCCCTGTATGTCCGATATCTCTCCATCGAGCCTATTAAGCTGTTTGAGCGACGGGCAGATGATCGCCGTAACGAATGTCAGCAGAATAACAATGCCGATTCCAAGATAGGCCAGACTGCTGACAGGAAGAGATTTCAACGTAAAATTTTTCATATGCGATTCCTAAGTAAATTTAACGGTGAGCGTAAACCGAAGAATTTCTGATTGTTCATATGGTTCAATCGAGCTGCTGCTGATTTTTACCTGGCTGAACATGGGAGACCCCTGTAGTTTCAACACATACTCAACAAGTGAGTCTTCAAGGATCGAAACACTTCCCGAAACGATTCCATCGATCGTTAACCATCCCTTTTGTAGGGTTCCCCCTTTTGAGACCTTTTGATCAAGACGTGCCGAAACGGTGAGCAATCGTATGTTTGAGGGTGTAAGACGGGATAGTTCCGTTATACTCGCCAATCCCAGGTATCGTTCACTGTAATCCCTTATGTAGCTTCGGTCCTTTTCAATTTTTGACACAAACAGCGGCACGACATTTTCATCCAGCCGGATACTCTGCCGATAGTCACGTTCCAATTTGGCGAGGGTGGCTTTCTTCTTACCGGACTCGCTCCCGATCACGAATACGATCCCGACGCAGATGAGCAGGGCGGCTGCGAGCGTCAGAAATATCGACCGGTTTACTAATGCTATATTGATCTGTTTTCTCTTCTCCTTGTACGTCAGGAGAAAGTTCGGCGTCCGCGATCTGTCTGACAATGCGACGCCGAGAGCCACACTGAATGAAGCCCTTTCTGAAATCGTCATCCCCGACGTGAGACCTTCAATAAATGGGTTCGCGGGATCGAGAGGATCCAGAACAGCATGTTCCATCCCCAATTCATGACCGATGTAAGCTGTTAATAGTTCGTAAACATTTGTAGCGCTTGAAACATAGATACCTGTAACCTTTTCATTTCCCCTCGTATCAGTATAATACCTGAATGTTCTGTCTATCTGGCGTACCAGCCGATCCACGGCAGGTTTAATCAGCTGAAATATCGACTCCTCGCCCAGATCGAACCTCGATCGAACTTCCTTCGCTGATGGGGCATCGGAACTCAGACCGAACACCAACTCACGTGCTTCGTCAATCTGCATGAGCATTCCTTCCGTGAGAACCTCCGTTTCCGACACCTTTTCCGCCGTGTATGCCCCTGCTCGGTCCTCATTATAGCCTTCCATCAACTCCTGGATCATGCTGTTGATCCCGGCTCTGATATCGCGGGATATGATAAGGTTGCCATGGTCAAATATATCAATGCGAGACCAATTGCGGCCGATATAAAGGGATGCCACAGTCTGATCGTTCCGCGGAATCCACCCGGTAGCGAACAGATTCTGAATACTGAAGGGGGATATGGTTAAACCATCGAGAGGATATCCGATGTCTGCAAAAAGCTTCCGTATTTCTCCGACATCATTTCGCGGAGCTGCATAAACAAGTACATTCAGCTTGGGAATCCCACTTTCAATGATTTCTCCCTGTATCTTGAAATCATAAACATTTTTGTTTTCATCGAAAGAGATAAGCTTCTTCGCATTCCACTTGACTGCGTTTTCCATTTGTTTCTTGGGAACTTTGGGTATCCTGATCGATGCCACCTCCGCATCGGCGGATGACATGTTTGCCCAGAGATTAAAGTTTCGTACCGATCCACAGAAGCCGTCGAGCTCACGTTTTATGAATCCGGCAAACGCCGAGGTGTTCTTGGATACATCCGTCTGCAGCGGCACAATCCGATAATTGACGAGTTTCCACCGATCATCGGAAAGTTTGTTGACTTTTACCAGAAAAAGATGCTGGTACCCAATGTCGATGCCGATGGAGAACGCATGTTTCCGGTAGGTCAGTTCCCTGAAAAAAGAATGTATCTTTCCGCCCGGTGACTGGGGAGAATTGGATGGTTTTTTATCGGCATGCGGCAACTGTTTACTGCGTATGACTTCGAGCAATTTTTCAGTCGAAGAAACCTCTTTTTTTAGAGTCAACGTTGTTCCCCTTGCTTGTGATCATGTGCCGTCTGATGGCGGAAAGAAAATTCACTGCTCCGGCAGCAGCGCAACACGCAGACACCAGCCGCATGATTGAAGCGTGCCCCCTCATCTCGTCGTAGCCGAAAGCGTATCTGATAATGAAAGATTCTTCAAGAGTATTTTAAACAATTCACCCGGTTGCGTAACATCAAAGAAAATCATGGACTGTGCGACCAATCCCTGCGAATCAAGTGGCGGCTCACTGTTATTTTGTAAATCAATGATCAGTCCGCACATCTCTTTTCGGCACTTTGTTCCGAGGTGGAATCATTATACCGATGTGTGTACCGTAATCAAGAAAAATAAGAAAATTGAATAGTCTTGAAAGATGAGACCGATCAATGTATCATGCAGCAGATGTCGATATGCGGGTCAGGTTATGGTATTCAAACACGACAAGCCCTTTCAACACAGCTCAAAAGAGGATAAAAAGAACATCGTTCATATAACCGATCATCTCGTATTGATCGGATTGGGCCTCGGTGTATTCTACTGGTTCTTCGAGGCCTTCTTTAATATCTTTCTTGCAAAGTCGGGACTCAATCCCTTCGAGCTGTTGGTTGCACCTGACGCAACACCGAGTTGGAACCGCCTGATCATACTGTGCCTGTTCGTTATTTTCGGTGCACACGCTCAGTATGCGTTGAACGAGCGCCGAGAAGCAGCCCGAAAGATGGAACGGGATGCCGCCGCCCGTGAACGGTTCCAGCGATTACTCTCACCCGATCTGGCCGAAATGGTCGTCTCCGGTCAGCTTGAAGTCAAAAAGGGTGGTGAAAGCCTTATCGCAACCGTCATGTTTGCGGATGTGCGTAATTTCACCGGTATGAGTGAGAATATCTCCGCATCCGAAGTACTCACCCTCCTGAATGAATATTTTGAAATTATCGTTGACATCGTATTCCGTCATGGAGGAACCGTAGATAAATATATAGGCGACGAAATCATGGTCATATGGGGTGCACCGATCACCCGTGAAGACGATCCGGCCCGGGCCGTCGGTGCCTGTCTTGACATACAGTCGGAACTCATATTGTTCAATAAGAAGCGGGAAGCGCAGGGATTACGGACGATTGAACTCGGCATCGGGCTTAATACGGGAAATCTCGTCGCCGGTTATATCGGATCTACCAAGACAATGAGTTATTCGGTAATCGGAGACAGCGTCAATGTCGCCCACGGCCTGTGCGCAGCAGCTCACGGTTCACAAATTCTGATTTCCAAAGATACGTACGAACTGGTTAAAGATATTTTCGACGCGAAAAGAGTCGAACCGATACATACCAAGGGAAAGACGGAACCAACCATTGCCTACGAGGTTATCACGGGGAAAAACCCTGCCGCCGGACTTCATCATGGTTGCTGAATCAAAATGCGAAATCCGAAACATGTAACCTCGAATCAGGCGGTCGTGCCGGTCCCTGCTTCTCCTTCCATGATTCTTTTTGCTTGTATTGTTATTTTTTTCCTTTTCTCGATGCCGTAATTATGGCGGCACAGACGGAAAACATTCCGATAAGCTGAATGATTCCCACTGTTTCATTAAAAAAGATATATGCAAGTATGGTTGCACCGATCGGCTCTCCCAAGATCGTAATTGCTACCATACTTGCTTTAAGATGTTTCAGTGCCCAGTTGATCGATGTGTGGCCGATGAGCTGGGGTACAACGGCAAGAAGAATCATAAATAAATAGGATGACCCTTTGTAACCCGTAAAGGATATTCCCAGAGCCAGGGATGTTGCAAGCAGGAAAACGGCGCCGGCTGAAAAAACAACGGTTACGTATGTCATGATATCGACCGTTTCCCTCGCCTTGCTCCCCACTATGAGATACCCGCTTGCCATAACAGCGCCGGTCAGGGCAAGTGCGTCACCGATGAGGGAGTATTTGTCCGTGATGGTCATCCCGTTCAACCCGCTGTCACCGGCTGCGATAAGGACACTCCCCGCAAAGCAGAGAATGATTCCCGCCACAAGCTCCGGATTTTGTTTTTCCCTCAATATAAAAAAAGAGAACACACCGACAAAAATGGGATTTGTCGTGACGAGAACGACACTGCTCGCAACAGACGTATATTTGAGAGAAGAAATCCATGTAATGAAATGCAGGGCAAGAAAGATTCCCCCTGCAATACACAGGAGCAGATCTTTTCTGCGCATATTCACGAACGTATTCCTTTTAAAACCAGCGCAAGAACCAAGCACCAATGATGCAACACTGAGTCGGTATGTAGCGATCATAATCGCCGGCACGTCATCACAGAATCGTATAAAAATGGCTGCGAACGATATTGACACAATGCCCGCAAAGAGAACAAAAACCGTTCGGATCATCCATTCATCCTCATTATGTTCCTGAAACTCAAACGAGCCGTACCGACGGGGTTCTCACAGTCCCGGAGGAGTATGGTTGGTGGAGTCTTCTGTTACTCAATACCTGTTATACGTATAACGAAAAGGGTTTTCGGTTATATAACCGAAAACCCTTTCTGCATCAATTCGCAATTCACACTGACGGAAAAAACAATGTCAGCCACCTTCCCAGCCCCTGAAGCCGCTTAACCGGGCCGATCCTTTTATGGGGTGGTAGTAGACCTCATATCGGCTTTCTCCTTTCAGCAATCCGTCGACATTTTTCTGAATCCCGGCTCTTTCATCACTTGCCTTCCATGCGTTCCAGTCATCCACACTTTCCCAGGTGCTTATAACCAGATACTCTTCCTCATCTTCAATGCTTCTCATTGTTTCGCCGGAAATATAACCGGGTTGTTTTGTCGCCAGAGACCTGAGCTGTGTAATTAATTGAAATAATTGTTCCTCGTGTTCCTTTGAAACCTTTCTTCTGATAAATACCTTCACTGCCATTTTCGCACCCCCTAATCAACGTATCGGTGATTCAAGGTTAGAAAATTATTACTCCATCCCTCAAAACATTCCTGCCGGTAAGTCCCATGTTCCCGTCGAGGCGGAAACGTCTGACCTGTGATGAGTAGTATATCAGATTTATTCCACTATGTATCTTTTCTTTTCCCAGAGATTCGTTGCCGAAAAAAGAGATTGAACAACCTGCGCACATCTTGGAATAGATACCACGATATTGAAAAATGTCACCGAGGACACAACGACAAAGGAGAAAAAACGTGAAAGGACTTTTTTTAAGAGAAATGCGACCGGGGTATCGGCGAAATCCCCCCCCCGTCGGGAGGTTTCCGGTGCTTCGAATCAATCTACCGAATGAACCTTGGATGCATGCATGCCCCGTCTGTTGCGTACATTGCGTAAGATCTCGAGTGAAAAATTATTCCTGCAATTTCCGAGTGATCATGTCTTTCATCAGTTTCGGATTTGCCTTACCCTGAGATGCCCTCATGCCTTGTCCGATGAGAAATCCCAGCGCCTTTTCATTCCCCGCTTTGAAATCATCGATAGCCTGCGGATTGTCGGACAAGACCTGCTCAACCAATCCCTCAAGTTCATCGGAATCAGAGACCTGACGAAATCCGTATTGTTCCACGATTGCTTCCGGAGTCTGGTCGCTTTCAAAAAGTTTTGAGAGCACTTCACGGGCCGATTTGGCATTGAGTACATCGCTTTCAAGCATCGCGAGGAGGCTTGCCAGGCGTTTCGGTGTCACGACGGTTTCCGATATGGTCTGGCGATAATCTTTTAATAAAGGATTGAGTTGCGTCATAATCCATTGGTAAGCCGTTCTCGGCGTCACGGCATCACCGGCCACGGCTTCAAAATATTCGGAGAGGTCCCGTTCGGAACTCATGAGAACAGCTTCATCCCGAGTCAGACCATACTGTCGGATAAATCTCTCCGACTTCCCACTCGGCATTTCCGGCAGACGGGACCGAATGTCGCTGAGCCACTCATGGGAAACAATAATGGGAGGTACCGACGGATCTGGCACACAGGGACCCTCGAACTTGCCCCGCATCGCCACGGTAACATTTCTGTCCGGGTCCCACAATCGTGTATGAAGTACGATCGATTCACCGGCATTGAGACGCTCAGCCTGACGGGATATTTCGTACGTGATGGCAGCGCCGACGTTGTGGATGGAGTTCATATTCTTGACCTCCACCTTCGTATTGAAGTGATCCGATCCCCGAGGACGAATTGAAATATTGGCGTCGACCCTCATGGTCCCTTGCTCCATACTGCATTCAGCACTGCCCACATAGCGTATCTGAGATCGCAGCACCTTTATATACTCCATCGCCTCATGAGAATTTCGTATGTCCGGCTCACTTACGATTTCGATCAACGGCGTTCCCGCACGGTTGAAATCTACAAGACTGATCGGTGTTTTTCCCTCTGTTTCATGAACGAGCCTGGCAACATCCTCTTCCATATGCACCTGTCGTATGCCGATTCTTTTTGGACGACCCTCATCATCGTTAATTTCGATCCATCCGTTCTTAGCCAACGGCTTGTGAAATTGCGAAAGCTGATAACCCTTGGGCAAATCCGGATAATAATAGACTTTTTGGTCGAATGCAGTGTGATCCTGAATCTCACAATTAAGAGCCAGGGCAGCAAGGGCTGCCTTTTCAAGAACCTCCCCGCTGAATTGAGGGATCGCTCCGGGAAACCAGAGACAGACAGGGCAGGTATTTTTATTGGGCTCATCGCCGGGCCTGTTCGGGCAGTTGCAAAACATTTTCGTATCAGAGTTGAGCTGGATATGAATTTCGAGACCTATCACCGCTTCGTAATCCATACTTACACGCCTCCTTCTGCTTGATCGAAGAGATGCGCGGCAAACGCCAGTAGACGGGCATCTCCCAGACGAGGCGCCAGAAGCTGGAACCCCGGGTCTGTTTCACGGCCGAAAAGGCCGCCGGGCATATAAATAACAGGAACACCGGTTACGTTCGCCGGAAGCGCATGTGAACAAAGGCCGTAGATTTCATCTATTGTCTTCATATCTGAGGCGGGAACATTGCCGGACTTCATCGGAAGGATGAGGTAGTCCACGGTTTCATGCAGTGATTCCATCAGACGCACCAGCATGGAACGGATGCGGCAGGCACTGTCAAATGCTTCGTAGTTTTCAAACTGGAAATATGCACCTTGGAAAAGATATGCCTTGACCGGCAATCCGAATGCTTCACCCCGTGATTTGAGGTACATTTCATTCCAGTTCTTTACCGCCTGTGCCCGGTGACCGTACCGCACTCCATCATACTTTCCAGCACTGGAAGATGCCTCAACCGAACCGATAACATTGTGGATCGTCCTGAAAAGATCGTATTCATCAAGACTCACCTCACGAATTGACATGCCCGCCTTTTCCAGATACGACAGGGAAGACCTGAATGCCCGGTACGCATCTTGGTCAAGAAACTCCATTGCTTCTCGAACAACTCCGAGTTTTACGTTTTCCACCGTAACGGCATCGAATGATTCAAAATCGGGAAATTCATCAGACATGGAAAAATCATGATCGTCTTTACCAGCCATAACCGAGAGAACGGACGAAATCTCCCGTGGCGTCCTCGCTATCATGCCAAAACATTCCATGGACGGAATGAGACCGATGAGGCCGAACCGTGAGACGATGCCATAACTGGGTTTGTATCCGAACAAGTGGGCCGATGCAGCTGCTATGCGGGCTTCACCCATTGTATCCATCGCCAGAGCTACATCAACTGCTCCTTCCGACACCGCCCGGGCCGACGTATCCCCGACAAGGCCGAATCCGAGCTCGCTTATTCGCGTACTCCCGATAATCGTTGCCCCCTCCCTTCGAAGGCGATCGACAACCGTGGCATCTTCAAGTGCGACATATCGTTCAAGCGCAACCGAACCGGCCTCTGTCGGCCATCCCCGAACCCCCATCGTCGGCTGGACGGCTACCGTAATGCCTTCAAGAGAACCGCCATTGGCGGGGACGGGCGGCTCCGGATCAATATAGGTGAAAATCTCTGTTATCATGACAAATTCCCCTTTATTGCATTCAACCGGCATCAATCGGCCTTCGAGTGAACGCATTCATTCTATTACATATCGAACCTGATTGTTTATGGTTCGCTATTCCAATATACTCGCAACCTTGAAAAAGTCTCCTTTAACAGAGGGAGCGTTTCGAAAGAGTTCGCCATTCTCGGCAAAAGAACTCCGCCGTGCCCTTGGTTCCGTTCTTGTCCTGTTCACCACTGATACAACTGAAAACAGGGGCTCATCACTCCCACGGCAGTCATTGACAATCTCAGCGAGCCGTCGCGCATCGTCTACCGCTTTCTCAATGTGAGATCGTTCCGAATCATCGACGGCGATCCGGGAAACCCAGGAGAGAGCGTCGACCGGATTATCTTCCTGTTCGGAACCGGGCAGGAGTTTTTCACTGCCTCCCAGATCGAGAAGACTCAATTCAGCGAGCTGTTCTTGAGCCACACGTGACGGCGCCTGTGTCAGAGGACAGAAAGCGCTTCGATTCTTCGGAAAAGCGATGACTTCCCGTATCGACGATGTTCCCAGGATCATTGAAACAACACGATCCATACCAAGAGCGAGTCCGCCGTGGGGGGGGATACCATAATCAAATGCACGAATGAAAAATCCGAATTTCTCTTCCACTTCTCTCTCGGAAAGTCCGAGAGCCTGAAAGATCCGTCGCTGCACATCCTTACTGTTTATCCTGATGCTGCCGCCGCCGAGTTCCTCGCCGTTAACAACCAGGTCGTATGCCCTGGAATGCAATGCAAGAAGATCATCCCGATTATCAGGATCAAAATCGGTACGGTCGGGGGCAGTGAACGGGTGGTGACTTGAGGTAATCCCTTCTTCCGTTGCTTCGAACAGGGGAAAATCGGTAATCCAGACAGGACTGTAAGAAGCGCGTGGAATCAAATCAAGTCGCTCTGCAAGATGAAGCCGCAACAATCCCAGCGCCGACGTTACAATTTCATACGACGGATCTGCAATCATGATAATGACATCGCCGTTTTCCGCATCGAAACGCTCCAAGATCCCCTGTTGCTCCTTGCGGCTGAAGAATTGCACGATATTTGATTCAAGGGTGCCGTCAATGACTCTCATCCACGTCATCCCCTTGGCGCCGAAGCCCAGCACAATCTGCTTGGCATATTCATTCTGGAGAACGTTTTTACTAAGCTTTTCAGACTGGCCTTTAACATTGATTCCCTTGATACACCCTCCGCGCTGAAGTATTTGTCTGAATATACCGTATGATGTCCCGCAAAAAACATCGGTGGCATCTATAAATCGCAGACCGAAACGGAGATCGGGGCGATCGGAACCGGTCGTATCAATAGACTCCCCATATGTCATGCGGAGAAACGGACGAGGAAGCTCAACGCCACCGATCCGAAACATCCGGACTGTAAGTTCTTCCAGGAGAGTATACATGAATTCTTCATCAATGAACGATGTCTCAATATCAAGCTGGGTGAATTCGGGCTGTCTGTTGGGACGCAGATCCTCGTCACGGAAACACCGGGCAAGCTGATAGTAGCGCTCAAAACCGCTGACCATGAGGAGCTGTTTGAACAGTTGCGGCGATTGCGGCAATGCGTAAAACTGTTTCTCGTGTATGCGGCTCGGCACTAGATAATCACGAGCTCCTTCGGGAGTGCTTTTCGTCAGTATGGGCGTTTCCACTTCAATAAAGCCACATTCATCCAGATAATCACGGACACACCTGAATATCCGATGTCTCTGCATAAAGTTATGCTGCATGGAAGGACGACGCAGATCAAGATAACGATACTGAAGCCTGAGATCCTCAGCCACCGATTCAACGCCTTTCACCGTAGCGCCCACCACCATTGCCTTTTCCGAAATAGGAAACGGAAGTGTGTCAGCTTTGCTCAAAACGGAAAGCTCCGTTGCAACAACCTCGATACCGCCCGTTTCAATGTTCGGATTTTCCGTTCCGTGTGAACGTCGGAATACCCGGCCCGTCACGGCAACGCAATACTCGTTCCGCAACTGACCCGCTTTTTCACAGACATCCGCCGGCGATGCATCGGGGCTGAAAACCACCTGAACGACTCCACTTCTATCACGAAGATGGATAAAGAGAACTTCTCCGTGGTCTCTGAAGGCATCTACCCATCCTGCAAGTCGAATCTCACGATTTTCATCGGCATTGCTGAGTTGTCCGCAATGTGTACGCTCACGGTATATCATTCGTTGATTATCCTTTCTCGTGCATAATTAATGAGGATCCTCTTTGCACATGATGAAATCACGGCCACCCGGTCATGAGCGATTCGAACCGCCGCCTCCGGGGTAATGTGATAAGAACGGCACCTTCGGCTGTTATCGTGCATCGGGCTCCGCTCGTATTCGATATCCTTTCAAGTACAGCGCGAGACGTTATCAAACCTCTCTTATTGTTTCAAGGCAAATATATTTGAACATAGGCAGTTGAGCCGCCGTGATATCCTCATCGTATCTCACGGCACGTGAATTTTACTGTTGCCATTCAGTGAAACTTGAATCAAACAGTCCGGATCACACCGCTGAAACGCTTCTCATGATGGGATCGCACATTGCATACTCCATGGATGTCGCTGACCCGATTGAAATAACGGGCACTTTCAAGAGCACCACATAACAAAGGGCGGATTCGCATCCGCCCCTTTATTCCGGTGTTTTTCCCGCATCACGATTATCCGGCATCACCGACGATTTCTGATGTCGAGTGACTATCGATATCACCTTTCCTGATCAGTTGTTTCTGATAATTCAAGATTTTCCTTATGAATGTATCCGGCTTCATGGCAAGCCGGTCTTCACAGAGCTGCATGGCACTCTCAAACTGCCCCGAACGTCGAAGCAAGTCAACGATGAGGGCTTCTTCCGTGCCGGCGTTATCGGCAAACCACTGACCCTTCTGCCGGGCCATCTCAAGAAGCAATATGGCCCGCTTCCTGCAGTCCTGTGCCACACCTAAATATCCCGCATCATCACATGCCCATGCCGCCTTGACAGCAGTCCAGCCTGCAATCTTATATTGAGTTTCCTCCTCCTGAATCAATGTCCAGCAGAGAAACGAATTAGCCAGATCGGGATAATCGGGATTCCTTAACTGTTTCCTGTAGTCTGAACTCTGAATAATATTCGCCATTTCCTTGTCACCCCTGGCTATATCGGGTGCACAGTAACCACAGGTTGGACACCTTTGAATCCAGTTCTGTATTGTTGACCGTTCAGGTTCGGGAGGACGGGCATCCAAATCAGACGCACCCAGTGCCTTTGTTGAAATAATTTCCACATGGATGCTTTTATTACCACAGACGGCACATTCTTTTGTTTCTTCCCGCAATGTCGTCATTGCACTACCTCCTTCCTTGTCTTATGCAAGTTCAGGCTCCTGCTCTTTCTCATCATGGCTACCGCACAAAAATTATATTTCGTAAGACTCAAAAGAAATGCGTGTAAGTGAAAACTGATGTGACATGAATTGTGAAACTATATTTAACAGATAGTATACGGCATTCTTTGTGTCAAGAAAAAACACCGGAGTATCTGCACCAACCGACGGGCATGATCTGCAAAGACGGCAGGTTACAACGGATCACCATTCGGCATGACAAACGGATACATTATTTTCCGTCTCCATAACTTCTCCGGGCTGTTCGGCGCTGTGGCCTGAACCTTTTCTTTCAAACTATCGATTATCATTTTACATTCATCAAACCTTTTGATATTTTGAACAACGAACAAACAATGCGAGGGTTGTATGGGGCAGGGAAACGTGACGAAAAGAATGACAGGAAAGGTTTTACGAAACGTACTTGCCGGCATTCTGTTAACCTGTGCGGCATTCTTGATAGTCTCCTGTGGAGCGCAAAAAATGGCGACTGCTTCTCCCGAAATAGCGTCTGATCCGAAGACATCTCCCGGTTCGAAAACATCTTCTGCGGATGCACTTACCACCTTCAGTCGACGTGTTAAAAATGACGGCGGTCTCACCCCTGCTGAGAAGGATCAGTGGATACGTCTTGCCGGTACAACATTTGAGGGAAAATCCTTTTCATTTAACTATGGCAACCTTATCTACGGCATATTTTCTCAGGCAAAATTTGATGAGGTAGACATGGGAAAAGCCGCCCAAGTGGCCCTTACCTCAGTACAGGCTGTAAATCAGGGAGCGCCTGCCGCCGAAGTAAGCGATCTTGCCCTCCTTGCGTTCTCTGTGAATCTGACATCCGATGAAACCCGTCTGTATGCGATAGCCATGAAGACGTGCAACGAAACCGGCATCCCCCGCCATGTGACACAGGAAATGATCCGCCACGCCAAGGAGGGAGGGTGGACGGAACATGCCTTTGGTACAATTATGAACGGCCTTGCTCAGGCGGCACGTGAAAATCTGGACACGGAGAAAGCAGCGCTCTTCATGCTGATTTCCGTTGCTCAGAATCTCGGAACACCGGAACGGATCGTACAGGACGCCCTCACTGACGGACGAAAGCGGGCTCCTGTAAAATCGCCACAAGCAACAATCGAAGCAAATACGCAACCCGATGTAACCAAACCATCCCGGGTTGCTCTCGACTATGACAATTTTCGTAATTCCGTGGAGTCCTTCATCGGAACGCCTTACGTCTGGGGAGGAAACACACGCACCGGAGTCGATTGCTCCGGGTTCACCCGACTGGTACTCCATGAAAACGGCTATCAGATCCCACGGGTCAGCCGTGATCAGGCCAAGGTGGGAGTACCGGTTCAAAAAGACGTATTAAACCTTGGTGATTTGGTCTTTTTCGACACCAAAGGCCAAGGACAAATAACCCATGTCGGCATCTACCTCGGCGGCAACATCCTGGTCCACGCTTCGTCGAGTAAAGGCGTGACGATCGTCCTGTTCAGCGACAAATACTTCCAGTCACGCTATGTCTCGGCACGCAGGATTGTCCGCTACTCAACACAATAATGTGGAGAAATCGGAACCTGGACGATATCGATTCAACCGTCGCCGTTTCGTAAAAGATCAATAAGCAGATTGGGGTGGTATCGGTATCACTCGAGAGAAATAAGCAACAGGTCAGAGCTTCATCGCCAGCACTGCGGCTCCGACGGCCCCGTTTGTCTGTGCGTACTCCGATACTTCAATAGTCATCCTCAGCTTCTTTTCAAGCGCCTTCACTACTCCCCTGTTTTTTGCCACACCACCGGTCATCATGACGGGCTCACGGACTCCGATCCTCATGGCAAGCGCTGAAATCCTCGAGGCGACGGATTCATGAATGCCGGCGATGATGCTTTCCCGTTGTTCCCCTTTTGAAATCAGTGAGATTACCTCCGATTCGGCAAAGACCGTACAAATACTGCTGATTTTTGCCGCCTTTTCGGCCTTCAGTGAAATATCGCCAAAGGCATCAAGATCGACTTCGAGTGCCCGAGCCATGACTTCGAGGAAACGCCCGGTCCCTGCGGCACATTTATCATTCATGGCAAAATCCTTGACCCGCCCTCCTTCATCCAGAACCATGGCCTTGCTGTCCTGTCCCCCCACATCGATTATGGATCTCACATGGGGATAGAGATAGTGGGCGCCGGTACCGTGACAGATAATCTCCGTCACCGCCTTGTCGACAAACGAAAGGCTGTTCCGCCCATAACCGGTCGATACGATTTTATCAACGTCGGACGCGACGAGCCCCAACTCACCCAACAGTTCCCGATAGACATTCCACCCTGCAAGCTCGGCGTTATATCCGGTGAATATCACCCGTACCCCGATAACCCTGCCATCCTTCAGAATTGCTGCCTTCGAGGTAATTGATCCGATGTCGATACCGGCAAAATACATAACTATACCCCTTGGTACCTTTCTCTACGCCATAGAACAGCCGGATGTAATCACACACTTCATCAGAGATGACATAAAGACAAATGAAGGATCCCGCGTTCACCAAAATGGTCTCCGTATGAAAATTCGCTACTACCCCTTCCGCTCCTTTATCATTTCCATAAAGGCATTGATTCTCGTTGCGACCTGACTTTCCGAAAAGTTCCTCTCATCGGTCATATCCGCTTCGATCACCAGACAGGGAATCCCCTTCTCCTCCTGCACGATCCGCCGGATGTCATACTGTCCCAGTGAATAGGGCTTGCAACTGCGATTCGAATGCATCACAAAGCCGTCGACATGGTATTTGTCAATCATGTCCATGACCGTTTTAGCCATCTCATCGATGCCTATATTCAGATAGATCCGCGTGTATGCCTCGGCCATGGAATCCAGGAACTTATTCTCATCCATATATTTCAACGTACCGCACCATGCTGTTGTGTACGTATCGGCTACAAGACATGCGTCATGTTCGGCAAACTTCTTCGAAAGCCATCTGAGCCTGTACCATATGGGCAGATTGTCCCACAACAGCCGGTACCGTTCGTTCGGAACCGCACCGATCCCTTTTTCTACCTTATCATTCAGCGTCTTCAGAAGATTCCGGTAATAATCGACGGTAATCTGTGTTCCTCGGAGCGTCACGATCAGCGCCAAGTGGAAAAAAGCATCGAAAGCGGTCATGGGTGACGGCCGGTTTGCAGCGGTGTCGAGAACCGCCTGCCACAATTGCTGTCCCTCTACGGAAAGCCTGCCGACCTTCTCCATTGTTGCATGATTGAGTTTTCTGCCGCAGACATCCTCCAGGAATACTAAATATTCTTCAATCTGCCGTTTAACGTAGCGCTTCATTTCCTCGGCATATTCGGTATGACAGAATGGTGTATCCAGGATGAACAGCGGCACATTAAAGTACCGTGCCTGGATTTCATACCACTTCAGGACGGTTCCACAGATATTATTACAGCATACCAGCATGTCGGGTCTCGGAAGCCCACCGATCGGACCGCCATTTACCGTGGCGCAGGAAATATCCGACCGGGCATAGGAACAAAGATCTCTGCTGTATCCCATTTCTTCCGCTTTTTCGCACAGCTCCGCACCCATTTTTGATGCCCCGATCATCGCACCGTGATTCTCCGGGTAGACCGGTATTATATCCATGGCAATGAGCGGTTCCACAGGACCGCCGCTGGTAATCCATGCCACTTTCCTGCGGGACAGTCGTGCCGTCTTGGCTTCCATATAGTAAACAGTCATGATATCTCGCATGCCTTTGTTCTTCGATAAACCAAGCTTTGCCTTCTTTGCCTTGGCCAGGCAGTAGATAAGGAGATCTTTCATAAACCGGGACACCGTATTTTCACCTCCTCTTTACACCGTGCAGAAATGCCATGTATCGTGAAGTACGTTCACAACATATGCATGAATGTCTCAAAACGGGTGAGCAGTTGCCCTTCCGTCGGAAGCCGATCTTCTATTTCAAGCACCATGCAGGGAATGCCTTGTCGGTTACAATATTCCTTCATATGGGGATAGTCAAATGCGTGGGGATCACAGAACTTCAAGAGCAGGAATATGACGCCGTCTGCTTCCTTCTCCTTCACGAGGTTTACAAGATGCTCGCCACGAGATTTAACGGAGAGATGCTTCGCCGGACATACCGGCCGTTCCATGTATCGATTCGCCAGCGATTCAACGGGATCTCCGCTGTTGTCAATGATCCCTGAAAAATACCGTGATCCGGTGCACAGATCGTCCCATATGACTGAGCCTCCCGATTTCTCTAGTATCCGGTAAACATCAGGGTGATTACAGATACCGCCCACCAGGAGAATTCTTTTTTTTGTCCCATTGTCTGCATCCGTATCCCCCCGTTTGATTCCCTCCACCACTGCCGGCAGTTTATCCAGAAGATCATCCCGGTCCATAATCATTGAAGCCCTGACGATGGCATAGACATCGCTTCCCGATATAATATGGGGATTTTCCGAATGGAGGCTGTAGATCTGTTCAAGGTAAGTCCGGATATGGTTATAGGTGTCTATAGCTTTTCTCAGATGTTGATCCTCGATTCTCCTGCCGAATCCCTTTTCGAGATTATTTCGGAATTTACTGAGAACGTCTGTCATGTAGCGCCTCGCGCTCTCAGAATTCAGCTTGACCGGCAAAACGACATCGGCAAAAAACCCAAAAGACGTATTGAGACGCCATACGTCGGAAAGCCGCTGGATCGAATCGCAGGTGTGGGGGAACACCGTGCCGTCAAGGAAATTCAGTTTCCCCTTGAGGGCCCCTTCGAGGGCACCCCTGACGAGTGAACAACAGTATGCCTGAAAATGTGTATCGGCAAGGGTAATTTCACCCTGTGCACCGAAAAGCCGCATCGGATGTATCCCTGCGGCATAAATGATCTCCTCAGGGGTATACGAACAGAAGTATCCTATAATTTTCCTGTTTCTCTCAGCTTTCAGTTTTTTCCCATATGTATATGGATCATCCCGAATACCGTGGAATTCATCAAGTAATTTCATCAGAACCATCTCCCAAGGTCTGCGTTCATAAAAGCCGGTTTATTCTTCTGTATATTTACCGGCAGCCTTCAGCCCGGCAACTTCTCCCTGTTAAAGAAGGTTGAAGGCGATTTTCCCGATCAGTGTTATCGGAAGCTCGTGCCGGAATTCAACATCCGGGGGGCGACTCTACTTTATCAAGCGGCCTCTGCAGTCGTTGATCAGCTCAAGTTCCATATCCGACCCTGCTTTATTATGATCTTTCAGCACCACAAATGCTTTTATCCGCCTGACCCGGGATTCATCGGGCACACCGATAACACAGGCTCCCGTACGGCAGGATGTCGATACAGAACATCTTCAACCTGGGTGGGATAAACATTCCTACCCGAGGATTTTATCATTCGTTTCATCCTGAGTTTGAAATATAAAATCCGTTTCAAACATACGTGAAGAATTCATGCTTGATCATTGCGATGTGTTATCGAGAAACATGAACATCATGGTTCCGCGCAACATCATTCTCCATAATGGGGCTTTGAAAATGCATTGTTACCAGAATTCTTCGAATCTTCACAGATGTTTTGTTCGGCGAACACAAAATGTCGAAGACATCCCGCCTTCTCTCAAATTGACATTTAATTTGAAAAAAGCTACATTGAGAGCCAATCAAAAGTAATGCAAAGGGGGTACGCATAATGACCGATGTATGGAGAGAGGGAATGCTGTGCTGCGAGACTCATTGCCCACGATGTAATAAAACATTGAACCCCGATCAACACAGGATCTTGTCGGTCTACGATCATAAAGCCATTTGCATGGAATGTAAAAAGGAGGAGGAACTGCGCCCTGATTATGGGGAAGCATCAAAAAAAATGATCGGCCAGTGTTTGATCGATACAGAGCTTCGATATAGTGACCCCGGAGCATATTGCTATCATCACTTCTACCCGTTCAAATGCTGATTCAAGGCTTCAGCGAATTGCCCTTAATCTTCTCAATTGTCGGTAAAGCTGATTTGTACGTTGAAAGAGAAGTTGCAGCAAACCGAACAGGCAGGTGCTCTCCCACCGTCTTCCATACGGCAGCATCATGCATTTCCGACGGGGATTATTACCACACCGTTCGAACCGGAACCTTTTCGGAGTAAACAAAAGCATTCCCCGTAGGGTGCGGCACCGTGACAATCTCATCGCTCCAAATGAAAACAGCGGTAAGAAGACATCGATCCTTCGTTGACAATATGTTCAGTGGAGGTATTTCTGAGCTTTCTCGCGCATCATGCCTTCGATGATCTGCCGTGGTTCGAGGCCGTTTTTAATCATGAGAATGACTTCCACCACACCTTCTCTTGTCCAGTTAGACTTTCCACGTGCGGCACATCCCAGCATTACACTATAAAGAGTTTCCGGATTGATATCGAAAATTTCTGAGATGTCTCGAATCGACGTTTTTAATCTTTCCAAATTCGGTAGTGCGTTCTCCGGCATAGTCAAGGACCTCATCATTTCAATGTTCTTCATGCTCTGGCCTTATATTGTAACACCATACAGATTGAATGTCCATATGAATCTTGCCGTTTTGCAACTATTTTAGCAATTATATTAAGTGGTTATTGGTTGCGCCGGTTGCAACAGATACATGGGTTGAATGTGCTGAAAAGGTTTACGCCACTCTTATTCAGTCCTGGGATTTCGATCCGTAACATATGGTTTCTGAAATATAATCCACTCCCCACAACGTTTCATGTTCTCTTACTTTTTCGTCTTTCTTGTTTCTCGACGGGATTTGTGTACGAACAGGGAACGATGCTGACACATTTCCCGCATGCGTCGGCACGCCCCAGTTCCTCGTGGATCTTCATGTTCTTCAAAAGAACATCGTAACATTTCCTCCGGTCCAAGCCGTCGACGGTCAAGGCACCGACTGCGCACTTTTCAATACATTTTTTACATGAACCGTCATAAAAAGCGAGGCAGAACTCATGTTCCGGCCTTTCAGTCGGTTCCAGTTCTGCAGAAGTAATAATGCTTCCCAGCCGACCACAGCATCCTTTTTCCGTAATGATCATCGTATGAATGCCGAATGTTCCCAGACCCGCAACGTGAGCCACATGCTTGTGCGACCAGTCACTGACAAGTTTCGTTGTATCGAAGTTATGGGTCGGCGGCAAAAGGACCGTGTCATAACCGGTTTTTTCCAGTATGGCTGCCACGTGGCGGTTCAGTGCAATGATCAAGGCATTGGTTTCTACATACGCCAGAGCCCAGCTCCGGGAACACATATCGCCCTCTATATTGTCTTTCGCAATCCCGCTATCAAAGGGAAGAAAGTAAGAAATAACCGTTCGGGCATCCTTCATTAACTCCCGGGGAGTGCTGTGCGTCGGACTCACCGTCTTTTTGAACGTTTCAAACATCGGATCGTCGGCTGCGGCATAGGCTGCCAACGGTTCTTTCCATGTTGTTTCTGTTTGACGAACCTGCGGGTAAGATCCAACAAATGATCTCATTTCTCGTTCGATGACGGCTTTCATAAATATATAACCCCCGCCCTCGCCTGCAACAGCTTTCTGACAGTACTGATCCGTGTGAACGACCGGCGATTCTTTTTTATTTCTCCGGGATGACCTCTTTTCTTACAGTAAAGCGGTCACGACTTCAAGCATCCGTTACCGGCGATCATACTTTTGATACTGAAACGCTACTCCACGGCACTGCGAATCTACTGAAAGTTAAAAGTATTTTTCTCACTTTCGGTGGAAACAGACGACCGGACTACATTTCGGAAGACGTGGTATCTTTCGGAAGACGCGCCCGTGACGGCAATCACATCCTTATTGTATCAAATCTTTTATCTCAAACTCGGAACATAAAACATGGACGGGTTTTTTCATTGACAAATCAAATATATTTTTTCATAGTTGCGTCACATTGCCGATGATTATCCGCTCCCGCTCGTACATACCGCTCCTGCGATACTTCATTCCGACTCACAATCAAGAGCTCGGAGCATTACATCGGATGCCCCGGGAGATTGCGCGATTTCCGGGGAAGGTTACGAACAGTCGTTTCTTTAAATATGAACCAGACAACGAATACTGTTTCGGGACGATTCACTCCCGCGCTTCGATGAATTAATCATTCAAACACAGAGCATACAAACGGAACTGAACTGCCGGAATGGGTAACAGCATATACTCCGGCATCTTGCAGTTAAAAATTCATGGCAATCGACAAGGAGGGGGAAAGACACATGCAGGAGTTTCGTTCCAACCTTAAACGGCTCCAGGTACAACTGGAAACTAAGCTACCCGACAATGACATCTTGTTTGATCATTCGGGAGTCAATAAACGAAATCTTCTTTCGGCAATTAATGTCACTTACACTTTATCTCAAAGCATTGATGACGTAAACGACGAAGTACGATCGGAAGTGATTTCACTCAAGCGTTTCGGGAATGAAGCATATCAATATCTGATGAAATATCTGGAGCGTGACTTCCGGGGAGAGTCACTGGGCGATGAATTCAATGAGTTTCTGAACAGGTTGAGCTCCCTGATCGAAAGAACAAAACTGACCTATTCCGCATTCACGAAGAAACACGGGGCGAAATGTTGACATGACGCACTGTCGATCATGTTGTCCGAAGATAACGATGCCCTGATGTTTCTGAGGATACTGCTTTCTGTCAGGCTTTCCCGTTCATTTGCCGTCGAGAATCTCCCTGATAATTCGTGAGAACGCAGCAATCGAAAAGGGTTTTTGAATAAATCCGTCGCATCCCCTGCTCATTAACTCACTCGCCTCGCCGTCATTACTATAGCCGCTGGAGAGGAGAACCTTTATATCTCCCCGTATATTCTTCAGCTCCTCGAATATCTCGCTGCCGCCCATACCCGGCATGATCATGTCAAGGATGATCAGATCTATTCTCTCCCGATTCTCTTCGAAGATTGCGAGAGCTTGTCGACCATCAAGTGCTTTGAGTACGGTGTACCCCAGTTCCTGAAGGATCGTGGCGCCGATATCAAGGACCATTTCCTCATCATCGATGATCAATACAGTTTCACTTCCCCGGGTGATTTTCTGTTCCTTATATTCTTTATCGCCTTTCAGTTCCTGTGACGATGCAGGGAGGTAAATCGTGAACATTGAACCTTTTCCTTTTTCACTTTCAACAGAAATACATTCTCCGTGATTTTTGACGGTACCATATACCGAGGCCAGGCCCGGTCCCGCTGATTCCGTTCAGTCACATCACGGATTGATTCGATTGTCCTGATGGTCGTTCCCTTCCTGTCATAGAGCGGAGATGCCTTTCCCCACAGGTATGCTCCTTCTTCGTCGTATGCAGACGGTACGAACGACTCGGCATAGACCGCGTCTCCATCCCTTCGAAACGTTTCATACAACAAATGACTGTCTTTTTCATTTTCATTGCCTAAAATGAGATCGACAAGCATGGGACGCGATTTTTTATAAAAAGCGATCCCGTAAGCGGGGAAACCTTGAACCGATAATGTTTACTTTCGGCACGCCTGTCAGCATCTCCATTGCCTTGTTCCATGCGATGACTGTCGCATCCGAATCAATGACAAATGTGGCGTCGGGTAGAAATTCGACAATGTCAACAAATCGCTTATCATCGGATCGGGTCAACCGCCCCCTCCCCGGAACAACGAGATCACCTATGAACGGAAAGGACATTTGCTCCCTTTTGTCTTCCTCATTCCTCATTGCAAATATCAGATCTTCATCTTTCCTTAATGTTCAATGCGTGGGTTATAATATTGAGGGTCCTGACAGAGGAAAAACACAACGACGTGAGTCTCATGTCGACCCCGTGTCTCTTCATGGCCCTTTCCAACACAAAAAAAAGGGCCGCAGTCATATGGACTGCCCCCTCCTTGAATTTCTGCCGGGCCGCCGGAGAGACTCGAACTCCGGACCGATTGATGAAGAGAGAGTTGTTCCGATTGCAATCTAGAAGCTTTATCGCTTATATCACGCTCGTGGCTCACAACATATCTATTGGACAACTCCGCTTCCTCGTATCTCTGCACTTGGATGATTTCTATAGCTGTCACGATACTTTGTCAACAGAAAAAGGATCCCTCACTCGAAAACGACCCTTCGCCATCACTGAACGCAACGACGTTCCAGGCCATGTACTCCATGAAAACAATTGAGGTTCACATCCTCCTGTCTATTGATCACCGTCCACATCACCAACGGATACCATAGCGTACCAAGACGCTCCAGCTTCAAACGGCTGCAGGCAATGAAAGCGAACATCAGATTTCAGTTGACAGAACGTTTTTTATTTTCCATAGTTACAAAATCTTTACACTTATTACCGTAGACAGCCTGTCAATTTTTTAACGGCCGGCAACGATCAGGCATAAAATGAAAAGCGAGCCCCATCAGCTCGAGTACACCTGATGCCCGGATACTCACGCGATCCCCTGGCACGGTCGCATGAATGCAGAACACAGAAAATAAACGGAAACTGTTACGAACACTTCACACCCACACCTCCGAGACAAAACCTTTTGGCCCGGGTGTAATGTAAAGAACGGTTGATGTACTGACCCGAATATCGGACTCGGGTGTTTAAGATTGGGAGAATCCTTATAATAAAATGATAATAGCCGGACGGCAGTCGGGGATAAAAAATATTTGCAATAAAGACACAAAAAAGGAGATGGGAATTTATCATGCGCAGCAGAAGGATTTACATTACGAAACCAGACATGCAGAAACTCAGGGCTTTGATTGCAGGTGTTCAGGCAAGCAGCTCCAGGACAAAAGCAACTCTGGACAAGCTGGAGGAAGAGTTGAACAGGGCAAAAGTGGTTAACCCCCAAAAAGTCCCGAAGGATGTTGTCACAATGAATTCTCAAGTACGGATTCGTGATATTGATTCGTCTGAAGAATCGACATACACCATTGTTTTTCCTTCTGAAGCAAACGTTGCAAACAACAGAATTTCCATTCTTGCCCCAATCGGTACTGCTTTGCTGGGATATCGGGTTGGCGATGTCGTTGATTGGGAAGTGCCTTCCGGATTGAAACGTCTGGAGATTGTGGAAACTCTCTACCAACCGGAAGCGGCAGGTGACTACCACCTGTAAAGGAACGGGATCGTTGAGGGGTTCATGTACAAAAGGGTCATGGGAAAGAATCCGGGCACGTGATGGAGAGACGAGAGGGACCGGAAAGCGGAAGAACATACACGCCGTGCTTGCATAAAGCGGGCATCTGACGTATATACATTCACTCAAAAATACTTTAGAGGGGATAATTATTCGTGGCAGAAAAGGACCTTGTTTACCGCGGAAAGTCAAAAGACGTTTTTCATATAACAGAAGGGCCCTATGCCGACAAATATCGACTTGTTTTTACAGATCGAGCAACAGGCTACATAGAAAATGGAAAACCTGTTTTTGATCCCGGATACGATAGTGTTGTCGGCGAGATTCCCGGAAAGGGCGCTATTGCCTGCAGGTTTGCCACTCATTTCTTCAGGCTTCTGAAAGCAGAAGGCATTCCTTCACATTTCATCGATACAATCAATGAGAATGAAATGATTGTAGAACCCGCCGTCCCGCTGTCTATGCCGGAGGAATCACCGGAATTCCCCGGATCGGCTCCACTGCTCAATCTTGAGTTCACCTGGCGAAACAACGCAACCGGGAGTTTCTGGAGAAGGTACCCTTTTGTACAACCCTGCAAGAATCTTCACAAGGTGGTCGAGGCATGGACAAAGGGAGAGACCGATATCCTCATAACCATGGAGGCATTGGAGGAAACAGGCGCCATGAGCAAAGACGAGATAACCTTCAGCGTCAAGCTGGTTAAGGACATCGCCGAGATAGTTTCTGAAGAGTTTACCTCAAAAGATCTCCACGTCATCGACGGCAAGTTCGAATTAGGCAGATTGAAATATGGTGACGGTAAAATTGTGATCATCGACGAAATATCTCCGGATGTATTACGTGTATGTAAAGGATATTCTCCCGATGCGGGCGGTAACTGCACAGTATATGACCAATGCACGATAACGAATTACTCTGAAGGCAAGAGAACCATTAAAAACAAGAAACAGGTTTCCGCTGCTGATTTCATAAACATCTTTTTATAATAATCCTTACCTGATAGGCAGGTTCTCTCCCGGAGAAAGCGGATGAAAAATGCTGAGAGAGATGCGGGTACCGGCATTGACGGCATCGACCGAACCTTTCCGACAATAAAGACGACAGGCATATAGTCAGGTCAACGGGTTCTGCAACCTTCACATTCTTTACAGGGAATCATACGAACATTGTAATAAGTTGCCCTGTCGACTCACAACACTTCAAAGTTCCATGACGACGCGAAACCCAAAAAAGTCGAGCCTGAAATCAGGCGCACGCCTGAGGCGAAGGGCGGATCGGCAGAATTCCGCACAATAGTTCCAACTGCCGCCTCGATGGACATGGACCCTCCCCCTTGCCGGTCCACGGGGATCCGTCACGGGATGACGCGGATATTCCCCGTACCAGTCCGAGCACCACTCCCAGACATTCCCATGCATATCGTAAAGACCCCAGGCGTTAGGTGGGAAACAAGCCACAGGAACGGCCTTATGTCTATACTTCCCTTTGGGGCATCCCGTATAGGGATAATTTCCATTGTAGTTCGCTTCATTGGTGGAAAGGCATTTTCCCGTGTTGAAGGGCGTCGTCGTTCCCGCCCGGCAGGCATACTCCCACTCGGCCTCTGTCGGCAGGCGGTATTTATCCGTCCTCTCCTTCAGGTTCAGTTTCTCGATGAACTCCCGACAGTCATCCCACGATACCTGCTCCACCGGGAATCTGTCACCACAACTCCTGAAATACGGCGAATCGTTTTCCATAAGAGTCTTCCACTGTATTTGAGTAACCTGTGTCATTTGCATGTAAAAGGGTTTTGTCAGCGTTACACGGTGCTGTGTCTCATCATCAAATCTCCTTCGCTCGCTCAACGGACTCCCCATCATGAATGAACCGGCAGGTATTAAAACAAAGGCCATTCCTATCGAGTTCGTCAACGTCTTTATATCGACAAGCGGTACAATCATGATTCCGTACCCTCCCTCGTGGTAAAGACAAACCCGGGGTCATCGGGCACACAGGCTTATAGAACTCCCTGTAAATAGATTAGAAAGCAATTGAGGTGAGGTGAAAATCATTCAGAGTGGAGAAACACGGTTCATCTCATTATGACTATATCATGGATGATCTGAACACTGTTCTTTGATTGATAGAGATACAATGTCGCCGGATTCGTCATCCCAGCTTTTTTTGATTTATAATAACATAAACCGTGGATAAATGTCAAAAAGGATGGCGATGGGGGTAATGGTTCGTTTTTTATGCTGAAAACGGAATGTGATAAAAAAATCCGAGTAGCTCGGTTCGATCACGGCATACGACATTCGTCATCAACCAGGGGCCCATACGGGCCCCACAGAGTGCACGAACGGTCGTCAGCCCGTGTAGGTAAAATATTTGACGGCATCCTTGCCGTCTCGTTTTATGGAGTACATAAGTTCATCAGCCATGTGCACCACTGCATCGACTGTCGGCGGCACCGCACGGCATGTCACAACCCCTATGCTGAAAGTAATCGGCCATTGCCTTTGCCGCATCTCTTCCAAAAGGCCGGTTCGAACATTGGAAACCACCACATGCGCAACTTCGCGATCGGTTTCCAGCAACAATAAAGCAAATTCATCACCGCCAAGCCGGGCAACAACATCGGTTCTTCGAATGTGTGATTGAATGAAACTCGCCACGACCCGAAGAGCCTGATCTCCAGCCGCATGCCCGAACTCATCATTCACGATTTTAAAATTGTCAAGATCAATATACACAAGCGTAAAAAAGTGACCGTATCTTTTTAAACGATCCATTTCCTTCTGCACCACTTCATAGAAATATCGTGAATTGACAGTTCCTGTCAGGTTGTCAGTTCGAGCCAATCGTGCCTCGTGTTCCAATGCATTCCTCAAGGCCGATAGGAGCACGGCAATAACCACGAAGAAGGAAAACCTGATAAATGTATTCCATAGCGGAGTAAACAAGTGCGTGTATGGGTGTCCTGAAGCCACGTCCACCCCAAGCCATACAACCGCACTGATAAAAGACACCACGAGACCAAACAGACGACCGGTAAACCATGTGACGAAAGATACAGGAATCACATAGAATAGCGAAAATTCAACTTCATACCCCGCAACATACTCAAAAAAACCAACGACGCCAATAAGGACAACTCCAAGGAACAGCTTAAATGCTTTGCTTTGCTTATCTAGTCGGTCCTGAAATATCATATATCTATCAGTATTTATTGGACAATTAATGAACTTTATGCTATATGATTTGCAAGATTTTGACAAATACACCAAAGAAAGCTTGCAAATTTTATCTATGAAACCAAAGCAATCACCTCATCGTAATCGGCAGCATGATTTA
>Ga0129302_1000433_pt1 | contig 30984 bp, 27 predicted proteins | sample BlaSprsedimmetaG_FD_94476 | JGI IMG/M metagenome (GOLD analysis project Ga0129302, IMG submission 94476) | Hot spring sediment bacterial and archeal communities from California, USA to study Microbial Dark Matter (Phase II) - Blank Spring... | ecosystem: Environmental > Aquatic > Thermal springs...
CACCAGGGTCATGGTCACGCGGGGGTCGAGTCGTCCCGTCTTGACGGCATGGTCGGCCATCATCAATGTTTTCAGGGCGCACTCCAGATTTTCGGCCGAATACCCGCCCGCCTGAGCGGCGAAGAGGGTTCCGAAATAGGGCTTGAGCGCCAGATCGCGGGTAACGCGTTCGACGGCGAGACCGCGATCGAGCCGGATCCGGATCTGGAGCAGTTGTGTCATCCTGCGGCACAGATCACCAATCATGCCGGCCGGAGATTGTCTCGCCTCCAGAAGGTGGTCGAGAATCCGGATCGCGGCAGGAAGATCCTTTCGACCCACGGCATCGGTCAGTTCCCAGACAGTGTGCTGACGGGAGATCCCCGCGACCGCCGATATCTCGTCCCGGGTGATGGTTTGGACTTCCGGGGCGAAGGTCAGCACTTTTTCGATTTCATGATGGAGGCCCCAGAGAGACATGCCGACCTGCTGCACCAGAAACAGGGCGGCATCATCCGTGATCTTTTTGTCCCGGCCCCGAAACTGTCGTTTCACCCATTGGACGGCCTGATTCTCATAAAGAGGCCTGCTTTCGAATTCCCGGGACATCCGGATGAGTTCCTGATAAAATTTCTGCCGGGTCTCCACTTTACCGGCGGTCAGGACCAGGCAGGTCGATGGCGAAGGATTGGCGGCATACTGCAGCAGGATCTTCCGGTCGGATGTCGCGAGTTTTTGGATCTGCCTGACGAAAACGAACCGTTTTTCCGCCATCAGCGGGAATGCGGATGCCCGGTCCGCGATCGTCTTGCCGTCCGTTTCTTCCCCCGTCAGGATATCCAGATTGAAGTCGCGCGTGGCCGGATCGATGCACGTCTCCACCATCAGACGGATGAGATGGTCGATCGGATACGGCTCGTCCCCGTGAAAAAAGTAAACCGGCGCCTGCCGTCCCGCACGGATTTCACCGGCGATTGTCTGATAGTCCAAAGCGTTTCCCGACGTTTCTTTCCGTCAATCATTGAAAAATAATCAGCGCCGCGACGGCCAGCCCGAAGGTGTAGATCGAGAAGGCCCAGAAATTTCCTTTCCGTATCAAGAGTGTCAGTATCCTGAGAAACAGGTAACTGAATCCGGCCGATACAAAGAAAGCGATGAACAGCCAAAATCCCTCTGCGAGCAGATAAGACCGGAAATCCATCTCAAGGATCTCGAAGACCATCGCGCCGAGGATGGCCGGGATGGCCAGGAAAAAGGAATAATAGGCGGCTTCTTCCCGACGGATGTTGAGCAGAAGCAGGATGCCGATGGTCGCGCCTGAACGTGAAACGCCCGGCATAATAGCCATGCCCTGAAACAATCCGACAAGGAGCGGAAGCAACCAGCCCGCCGCCGATACGGAACGGGGCGTCCGTCCCCGCAGCAGCAGGGTGGACAGGAGGATCAGCGTGGTCGCGGTATAGGTATAGGGCAGTACCCGGGCGGTTGCATAACCGGAGGCAATGGGGCCCTTGAAGCACAGATAAAACAAAAAGGTCGTGAGGGTCGAGATCAGGGCGAATATCAGGAATCGGGTGTGAGGCTTCTCCGCCTGTCCTGTTTTCATCTCTGCGAAACAGGAGGTGAGGGTCTTCGCGATTTCCCGCCTGAAATAGAAGAGGATGGCCATGAGGCTTCCGACATGGAGGATGACGTCGAAAACGATCGGGATGTCCTCCAGCCCAAAAAGCCCCTTGAGGAACAGCAGGTGGCCGGAGGACGAGATGGGAAGAAATTCGGTCGCCGCCTGAACGACGGCAAGCAACAGCATGTGAATGGACGTCACCATGAACTCCAGTCGATATCCGTGTTTCCGATCGGGGACAAAACAGCCCGGAAACCCGGGCCGCCGGTTCAAGGACAAACAAATTGTGCCGGAAACCGTCCCACATTTATATCCATGATCCGGTTTTAATATAGAGGATTCAACACATTGAAGCAAGCGGAAAGTATGAAGAAAAAGCCCCGGACAAGAGTCCGGGGCTTTGAAATGCATCGCCGATGCCGGGATTATTTCAAGGAATAGATGGCCCCGACAAGGATGCTCAACACATCGAGGTCTCCCAGCGTGTAGCGTAATTCGGCGAATCCGTCCAGCTGCGGGGAAAGCCGGTATTTTGTGCCGCCGCAGAGATGGATGACGATATCGCTGTCGGAATCGGACTCGGATGCTTTACTTCCCGTCCAGGGATCCGTATATTCCACCTTCGATTTGCCTATCGCCAAACCAAGCCCGGCACCTGCGTAAGGACGCAGCTGTTCCTTGCTCTCTGCGAACAGATACTTGCCCAGGGCCGAGATGGTAAAGCTGCTGAATTTGACATCGGATCCGAATCCGAAATCATAGCTCTTTCCCCAGTAGAAAATATCGGCCTCGAAAGCGATCTTCGGGGTAATGGTGCCGAGATCGGCCACGACGCCGAACCCGATCGTGGACTCGATGCCCCCTTCGGGATCCACGTATCCGATCTTGCCGCCCACGCCGTTCAGGCCGATTTGAGTCTGGGCAAACAGTGAAACGGAAAGCAGTACCGCGATAACGATGGTCAGGGGTTTCATAACCTTCATGACTTCCTCCTTACATGAGAAAATGGGTGTTGGACGACTGAACTTGTACGGATCGATTTGTTTTCTGTGACGAAATCCTCCTCCTTTCCGGTTACATTATTCATTGCCGTTTTTATTTTGAATGGCAAGAACCGCCAGCATCCGTCCCGCGTCGCCGCCCCGGGCGCGGTGGGAAAAAAACCATTGCGGTTGGCATTTCGTGCACAGCCGGGCCGTACTGATGCGTTCCGGCCTCGCGCCGGATTGAATCATCATGTCCACATTGTACCGCCAGAGATCCAGCCTGTTCCCTGAAACATAACCGGGTTCGAACCGTCCCGCGACATCCGGGCCCACCTCGTAACAGCACGGTCCGATGGAGGGACCCAGGAAAATGTCCAGCGTCTCGGGACGCGACCCGAACGCTTCCTGCATCGCCCGGACACCCTCCGCGGCGATCCCCAGGGCCGACCCCTTCCATCCGGCGTGGACGAGACCGATCGCCGGGCGGCTGGGATCGACGAGAAAAACCGGCACACAATCGGCGGTCTGAACCGTGAGCGCCAGCCCCGGTGCGTCCGTGATGACTCCGTCCGTATCCGGAAATATTCCGGGATCCGTCACGCGGACGATCCGCACGCCGTGGACCTGACCCGGGATGACCGCCTGCGTCTCGGAAATCTCCACCGCCTGGAAGAACCGGTTTCGGTTTTCCTTGACGCATCCGGGATCGTCCGAAGTGTTTTGGCCCAGGTTCAGGGTGTCGAACGGCACGCCGCTCACGCCGCCAGGCCGTGTGCTGAATCCGTGTATGAGTCGCCGGTTTCGGAAAAGCTCCCGGAACCGGCCGATGTAGAGCGATCCGCTTCGTTCAAAAAACATGGGATTAACGGATTTTCTGAATTCTGCCGGAGTTGAACTGGAGCAGGGAGATATGCGGATTCACACGCCCCGAGTCGAATGAAATAGCGCCCCGGACACCCGGGAATCCCCTCACCTGTTCCAGTTTGTCCCGAAACGCGATCCGGGACGTTGTCCCGTCTTTCACCTGTGCGATGATCAGCGAAGCGGCGTCATATCCAAACACATCCATCTTGCCGGGCGTGACGCCCTGGTCTTTTCGGTAGGCGTCCCGGAACCGGTAGTACCGGAAGTCCGAGGGTCCGGGGAAGAAGTCGCTCAGGAAGACCGCCCCCTCGATGTATTGGGCGTTTCGGTCGAGCAGTGGTTCATCATGCCAGGGTACGCCGCCGAGAATCCGGGCCTTGATGTTGTAAAATGCGAGTTGGGGGATCAAATACTGGAGTTCTTCGGTATAGGCCGGGATAAATATTCCGTCGATCGCGGTGACCGCCAGGTCGGCCGAATCCGTCAACGCCGTCAAAGGCTGATTCACATACTGGACGTATGGCCTGGGATCGGTTACTTTCTCCAAATCGTTAACTATTATGAGCACCGAATCCCTGAGCATCTGAACGATGCCGTCCTGCCGGATTCCCTTGAACTGTTCGCTGAAATCTCTGGCGCCCGAAAAAAACCATTTCTCGGAGAGCATCTGAACTCCCTGAGACCGGGCGGACCGGACGAACGCCTCATACATAATCCTGCCGTAAGAATCTCCGACGCCGAGGAACGCGAACCGCCTGTTTCCGAGTCCCTGGATTGCATATTCGGCCAGTGTCCTGGCGCGGATATCAAGGCTCGCGTTGAGCTGGAAAATAAACGCGCCGATTTCCGTCAGTCCGGCTTCGGCTGCGAGTGGCGAAAGCAGGCTGACGCCCGCAGCCTGGGCGACGCCGGCGATCCCCGCGGTGATGTCGCTGTTCAGCTCTCCGATGATGGCGAGGACTTCGGGGTTCGCACAGAGTTCCTGGGCCGCGCGGATGGCCGTGAGCATCCGGCTCCCCGAATCATGGATGATCAATTCGATTTTGGAAGCGCTCTCCTGATTATATATTTTGATCGCATATTCGATGCCGCTGAGCAGACCGTTCCCCTGGTCCGAGAAGGGACCGGTCAGGGGGAGAATCACGCCGATTCGTGTCATGCCATGACCGAGTGCCTCGACCTTTTGGAGCAGCTCTTCCGCCTGAAAAACGTATGCACCCCTGGGATACTGGTCCAAATAATTCTGAAGGACTTTCCTAGCGGCCTGATAATTCTGCGCATCCATTTCCCGCTTAGCCAGTCTGAGCGTTACCACGGCCCGGGTCTTCTCGCCCTCGGTTTCGTCGAGCAGGGTATGGAGTTCATCGATACGCATCCGTTTGTCCATGACATCGGAAGACAACCCCGCGCTTTTTCGAATGAGCCTCTGGTCTGTACCGGATTCAACGATGGAGAGCAATTCACGGACGGATTGAATGGTATTGCCCAGCCTGAGATGACAGAGCGCCATTCCGTACCGGGCATGATCGGCATAAGCGCTCTTCGGAAATGTATGGATAAGTTCGCGAAAACCTTCAAGGGCACGCTGGTTCTCGTTTTTTGCATACAGGGTTTTACCCTGCATGAGCAGCGAGGCGGTCAGGCGCCGGTGTGAGGGATATACCCGGTCGATAAATTCGAACGCCTTGAGGGCATCCTGGTAGTCGCCCCGCTCGTAGGCGGCGACGCCGCGAAAGAAAAGGCTGTCCACGGCCTGCGAATCACCGGCGTGCAAACCGGAAAACGGCATCAGTGCGGCGATGCATATCCATCGTAGGGTTGACAAATTCATGGTTTTTCCCCGTTATTCCACGGTGACACTCTTTGCCAGGTTGCGAGGCTGATCGACATCACAGCCCTTGAATACGGCCGTATGATACGCCAAAAGCTGAAGGGGAATGACCGTCAGTATCGGCGAGAGGCATTGGCGCGTCTCAGGTACTTCGATCACCTCGTCGCAGAGCGATCGGATCGTCCGGTCGTCAGGGTTGGCGACCGCGATGATATATCCGCCGCGGGCCTTGACCTCTTCGATGTTGCTGATGACCTTTTCATAAACCGGATCCTTGACCGCGATAACGACCACAGGCATATTGTCGTCGATCAGGGCGATGGGACCGTGTTTCATCTCCGCGGCCGGATATCCCTCTGCGTGAATATAGGAAATTTCCTTCATCTTCAGCGCTCCTTCGAGGGCCACGGGATAATTGAATCCGCGTCCGAGATAGAGGACGTTTTTCTGACCCGCCATGTGTTCGGCAATCCGGCGTATCGTCTCCTCGAGTTCGAGAATCTGTTTGATTTTATCCGGCAGCTTCAGTATTTCCTGGGCGATGTGCTTGCCGTCTTCGGAGGAGAGGATGCCCTTGCGTCCCAGTGCCAGCGCGATCAGGGTCAGCACCGTGACCTGGGAGGTAAATGCCTTGGTCGAGGCCACGCCGATTTCAGGACCGGCATGGAGGTAAACCCCTGCATCGGACTCGCGTGCGATCGTGCTGCCGACGACATTGCAGAGGCCGAGCGCGAGCGCGCCTTTCTGTCTCGCCTCACGGAGGGCAGCCAGGGTGTCCGCGGTTTCACCGGACTGGGTGATGGCAAGCACAGTATCCACGCGGGAGAGGATGGGGTCGCGATACCGGAATTCCGACGCATATTCGACCTCGACCGGGATGCCGGCCAGTTTTTCGATGAGATATTCGCCGATGAGGCCCGCATGCCAGGAGGTGCCGCAGGCGGTGAGGATGAGCCGGTAGCTGTTTCGGATGCGGTCGAGACAGTTTTCGAGTCCGCCGAGCTTGGCGTTTCCCTCTTCGACGAGCAGCCTGCCCCGCATGGAATCGACGATTGTCTGCGGTTGTTCGAAGATTTCCTTGAGCATGAAATGGGCATATCCGCCCTTCTGGATCTGCCCCAGGTCGAACTCGATCTTCTCAATCTTCCGGTTGACCGTCTTGTCCTGAAGGGTACGCACCCGGGCGCCCCCGCGGTCCACGACCGCCATTTCATCGTCTTCGAGGTAGATCACGCGGCGTGTGTGTTCGACCAGCGCGGCCCCGTCGGAACCGATGAGCGTCTCGCCGTCACCTACGCCGATGACGAGTGGGCTGCCCCTGCGCGCGACGAACAGCCTGTCGGGTTCATGCGCAGAGAGTACGGCGATTCCTAAAGTCCCCTCCACCAGGCGTAGCGACTCACGGATGGCCTTCACCATATCGCCGGCGTATAACATCGCGATGAGATGCACGAGGACTTCGGTGTCCGTCTGGGAAACGAAAGAGAAGCCGTTGGCGATCAGTTCCGATTTCAGGCTCGCATGGTTCTCGATGATGCCGTTGTGAACCAGGGCGAGATTCCCTTCCATGGAGACATGGGGATGGGCGTTGACCTCGCTGGGGACGCCGTGGGTGGCCCAACGGGTATGCGAAATACCGATCGTCGATTCGGGATGCAGGCCGTTGATTTCACATTCCAGGTCCCGGATCTTGCCTTTGCGTTTTTCGACCCAGAGATTCCCCTCGTTCAGGATCGCCACACCCGCGGAATCATATCCACGGTATTCGAGCCGTTTCAATCCGTTCAGCAGCAGGGGAACCGCGTTTTTTTCACCCACATAACCGACGATACCGCACATACAAACTCCAGGAAACCGTATTGTAAAAACACAGACAGTAATTTAAGACAGGATGACGGGATGAACAAGAGAAAACACATCATTCAACCGGCTTCCCGTTCCTTTTACTCCCATTCGATCGTGCCCGGCGGTTTGGAACTGATGTCGTACACCACCCGGTTGATGCCGCGCACCTCGTTGATGATCCGGTTCGAGACGCGAGACAGCAGCTCCGCAGGCAGACGGGCCCAGTCTGCCGTCATGCCGTCCTGACTGGTCACGGCGCGCAGTACCACCGCATTTTCATACGTCCGCTCGTCCCCCATCACACCGACCGTATTCACGGGAAGCAGCACCACGAACGCCTGCCAGACCGCATCATACCAGTCGAATTCCCTGAGTTCATGGATGAAAATCGCATCGGCCTCGCGGAGGAGGTCGATGCGTTCGCGCGTGATTTCACCGAGGATGCGGACCGCCAGTCCGGGGCCGGGAAACGGATGGCGGCCGAGGAGTGCCGGCGGGATCCCCAGGGCCAGGCCCGCCGCGCGCACCTCATCCTTGAACAGCTCTCTGAGCGGCTCCACCAGTTCGAGGCGCATCCTGTCGGGAAGTCCCCCCACATTGTGATGGGATTTGATCGTCGCGGAAGGTCCCCAGGTGGACACGCTTTCGATCACGTCCGGATAGAGGGTGCCCTGCGCGAGAAAATCGACTTTTCCGATTCGATTTGCCTCGGCCTCGAACACCTCGATAAACTTCCTGCCGATGATTTTGCGTTTTTCTTCGGGGTCGGTCACGCCCCTGAGCGCGGTGAGGAACATGTCGGCGGCATCGACGAATCGCAGATTCAGATGGGGGAATGCCTCCCGGACTTCCCGGGCTTCATCCTTGCGGAGCAGTCCGTTGTCGACGAAAACGGAGACGAGCCGATCCTCCACGGCCCGGTGGATCAGCGTCGCGGTCACCGCGGAATCCACCCCGCCGGACAGGCCGCAGATCACTCTTCCGTTGCCGACCCGCGCGCGGACATCCCGGATTGCGGACGCGATAAAATGCGCCGTTGTCCAGTTGCCGGAACATCCGCAGATGTTGCGGACAAAATTATCTATGACGCGGGCGCCTTCGGGCGTGTGCACGACTTCGGGGTGAAACTGGATGCCGAAGAACCGCCTGCGTCGGTCTGCGATTGCCGCGATCTCCGCGTTGGCGGTGTGGCCGATGCGGATAAAGCCGGACGGCAGCCAGGTCAGGTGGTCACCGTGGCTCATCCAGACGTCGGTTTCGGGAGGCAGGCCCAGGAACAGATCCGTGGAATCATCGATGTAGAAACGGGCGTGTCCGTACTCACGCCGGGCAGCCCGGTCTACGCCACCGCCGAGGAGGCGGCCGATAAGCTGAAGTCCGTAACAAATTCCCAGCACGGGGATGCCCAGTTCGAAAATTCCGGCATCTGGAATCGGTGCATTCTCAGTATAGACACTCGATGGCCCGCCGGACAGTATCAATCCTCTGGGGTTTTTCGACCGGATCTTTTCGACGGATTGATGAAAGGGTACGATTTCGCAATAGACTTTTCGTTCGCGTACGCGCCGTGCGATGAGCTGGGTGTACTGAGATCCGAAATCGAGAATAAGGATCATTTCTTCATGGAATTCTGTCATCAGAATCTTCTAATGCATATGTTGCTCATAAGCGCCCTTGTGGTCGGGGTCGATCCGGATCATGCGCCGGAGGACATCGGGCCGATCCTTGAAAATATCGATGATTTCGATATAATGGGATTTTACGAAATTGATCGCATCTTTATGCTCGGGGTCTTTTCTAAAAATTTTTTCCAGCGCCGCGACGGCCTCTTCGCAATACTTCTGTGCCATATCCATGTCTTCTTCGATGTAAGAAAGACCGAGATAAAAGAGATCCTTCATGTCCCTGAACGGTTTGTAATCTTCGCTGAGCAGATAATGAATCAGCTCGGCCCGTTCCTTCCAGCCCCTCTGAAAATTGGCGTCGAACATGGCCTGGTCGCTGATTTGCTTGGCTTTCTCGAAATAGGGGGATCCGGCCAGTCTGCCCATCTTGTCATATTCCCCGCCAAGAATCAAATAGACGTAGAAATCGAGAAATCCGGTGAATGGATGATAGACGTTTGGAAGGTGTACGAGCGGATCGCCGTGCTTATACGGGAATCTCCAGTACTTGTCATAATACTGGATGTCCGTCCCGTTCGAAATGAGAAACGTGCCCATATACCGGTCTTCATGGGATGCACTGACGTCCTGTAAGAATATCTGAACCGTGACGGGAATCGCCGGTTCCAGGTCTTCTCCTGTCCAGTCATAATCGCTGAGATACGTGGCAATTTCCTGATCAAGATTTTTGAGGCGCTGCTGCTTGTCGAGAGAAAGCCGTTCGATGATGACGGAGACATCCGCGCTGATTTGCTGACCGTGAAGAATTGCAGTCCCCGCGAACAGAATGATACCCGCGTATTTCCACAGAGAATGGACGGACATGACGCCTCCTTTGGTTGTGGAATTTTATCTTTTAAAGTATCGAAACCCGGCCGGATTGTCAAGCGGCTTTTTCCGGACGGGTCTTTTCCTGTCCGAGTCGAGATTCCGCATTTTTCCCGGAAAAACGCTTGACTTTTTAGCGTTGGTTCGTTACAATGAAATGCAATCGGACCGTTCGATGGTCCCCGCATCTCAAGCCTCTTTCTCCCGGACGGATTCTCCCGGCTTTTTTAAAACGCGAAATCGAACCATGCGGATTCATTTGACGTGGATCATCGGGACGGTCATGCGGATCGTGGTCGCCCCCCTCGACGCGGCGTTCGAACCCCTGCCCGTCAGCGCCCGCGCCGCGGCCATGGGACAGGCCGTAACCGCGCTCCCGGCCGGGCCGGAGACGATGGAAATCAATCCTGCAGGACTCGCCGGATCGCCCTGTCCCGGCATCACAGTTTTCGTTTCACGTCCCTACGGATTGAAAGAATTCGCCCATGAGTCGGTATCCGCGTCCCTGCCCGCCTTTTCAGGCGGACTCGGCATTCAGCTCAGGACGTTCGGATCATCCCTTTACCGGGAGAACTGGGCGGGACTGGGGTTCGCACGCAGTTTCAGGAATCTCCGGGCCGGCATACAATGCCGCCTCCTGCATCTCGCGATCGCGCGATACGGATCATCCACGATATGGACGATCGATGCCGGGGTCCAGTATTCGCTCTCCCCCGGACTGTATGCGGGATGCGCCGTCTCGAACCTATTGCGCACACGCCTCGGACGCCAGGATCAGCCCCTCCCTCAATCCCTGCGCCTCGGCTTCGCCTTCATGCCGTCGTCCGGCATCACCGTCGCCCTCGCGATGGACAAGGATGTCCGGTACCCGGCCACGGTCCGCGGAGGCGTGGAATACCGGCCGATTGTCCCCCTCGTCATCCGAGGCGGATTCAGCCAGCATCCGGACGTGCTCTCGTGCGGCATGGGGTTGCAATTCGCGGGATGGGGTCTCGACTACGGCCTGACGCTCCATTCCGTACTGGGCCCGACGCATCTCGTCTCCGTGCTGTTCGCGGCGAAGAGAGCAAAGTAACAGGCTGTTCCGCCATGATATCAGCCAAGGAGATTTGTATGGCCGGACTGATTTTCATGCTGTCCGGACTTGTCGCACGGGGTCAGGATACGCTCGAGGAAATGCTGGCCGATTCAGCCGAAGAAACCGCGCCGGACCTCGAGGAACTGACGGATTTCTGGCGTGCGTCCCCCATAGATCTCAACGGCGACCCGAGGCGGGTGCTGGAATCCTTTCCCTTGATTTCACGCGATCTCGCGGACAGGATTCTCGCGCAACGGAGCCGGGCGCCCTTTCCCTCCTTTTCCGCGTTCATCACACGGCTGAATCTGGACGGGGATGTCTGGCGGAACATGGCCCCTTTTTTCCAAACAGAGACCCGAAAACGAAACCGCGGGAAGACCCTGGAACTCCGTGTCCGTCTCGCGCGCCGGATGCCGGATCCGGAGGGATTTCGTTCCGGGAAATTCACGGGTTCGCCGTACCGGATCTATCAGCGCATCCTGTTCTCGCCCCATCCGGCCGTCCGGGGAGGCTTCCTTTTTGACAAGGATCCGGGAGAGAAGGACTGGGCGGATCATCGGGTCGGATTTCTTGAATTCCGGACCCCGGACGGCCGGGGACAGCTCCTTGCCGGCCATTTCCTGATGGAAGTCGGCCAGGGACTCGTCTTCTGGGGCCCGTATCGCCTGGGCGCGGGCGCCGATCCCCTGCTTCCCTTCCGGATTCGTGCCGGCGGGGTGAAGGGTTACCGGCTTGCGGATGAAACCCGTCCCATGTTCGGTCTGTCCGCCGCCTGGCGCGCGGGGAGGGTGTCCTTCCAGGCATTTCATGCCGTCACGCCCCGGGACGCGCGGCTCGATGAGGACGGCGTGATCGTTTCGCTGCCGGTTACCGGCTTACACCGGACCGCGTCGGAACGGGAAGTCCGGGCCCGTGTGAAGGAAGGATGCGGCGGCGCCTCGGTCACACTGTCTTTCGCTTCTGGACAGGTCGGCGTCTCCGGTTATACGGCCGCCTACGACCGGGATGTCGTACAGCCCGGCCGGCGCCGGAGCGGCGCGTTCGGGGTTCACTATGCGATGGCCCGGAAAGGTCTCAGGCTGAGCGGAGAGGCGGCGGTCTCGCGATCCGGCGGCCGTGCATGCATCGCCAACCAGACATTCAAGACGGACCGGGTGGAATGGGGCGTTTCCCTGCGCGTCTTTTCTGATGCGTTCCATAATCCGTACGGGAATGCGTTTTGCGCGAAGGCCAACACCAATGAACGGGGCGCACTCTTCGGCGTCCGGTTCGACGCATCGCCCTCCGCATCCATCGGTACGTATCTGGATGTCTACAGGCGTCCTGCACCGGCATCCCGGTTCCCTCTGCCGTCGGAGGGGAGCGTCTGGTTTCTCCATCTGAAACGGCGGCTGAGCCGCAGGAACACGCTCACCCTGCTTTTTAAACGGAAGGAAGACCCCGCGATGGGGGAAGGGAGAACCGTCTCCGGCCGGACCGTACCGGTCATGCATCTCCGCGTCCAGCGACAGATCCGGATCGAGCTCACCGCCGGGACGGCGTCCGGGATCCGGATCAGGACCCGGGCGGAATGGACGGAGGTGGTCCTTCCCGGCCTCTGCGGGGAGATCACGGCCCCGGCGGCCCGGGAAACCGGTTTCCTGGTTTACGAGGACATCCGGCTCAGGCTGAACCGCGCCTGGATGATTTCGGGGAGGTGGATTTTTTACGGCACCGATTCCTACGACGCACGCGTTTACGTTTATGAACAGGATGTGACGGGCGCCTTCCCGCTCGCGATGCTTTATGGACAGGGCGTCCGTCAGTATCTGGTCGTCGTATACCGACCCCGGGAGGAATATCGGATTTCCTTCAAATACGGTGAAACCTATCGGGACCGGGTGGAAAGCTGGGGATCCGGACCGGACCGGATCACAGGCGATGTGGAACGAAAATGGACGCTTCAACTGGATGTGAATTTTCGACCGAACCTTTGAGCCGGAAATTTCGTATCACGAATCAGGTTTTCCTTGATTCTTTTTACGGAATGTGTATATTTTATTCTATGCCGAAGCGAATAAAAGGAAGGCGAGGCATCTCGAAATACGGGCTGATAATCCTGCTCGGATTCGCGTATCCCGTTTGCGGACAGATCACGGTCGGTATCGCCGATTTCGAAAACCAAACCGAGCGGATTTATCTGGATGGCTGGGCCCAGAAAATCCCCAACTTCCTTCAGAGCGAACTTTCAGGAACCCCGGGTGTCGAACTCGTAGAGCGACAGGACATCCAGGCCATACTCGACGAACGTGCCCTTTCTCAATCCGGACTGCTCGATTCGACGGCCGCCGAGAAGGTGCAGACGCTCACCGGTGCGGACTATCTGATTGCCGGCACCCTCAGCCGGACCGGCGAATGGTTCCGTATCGACGCGCGGATTGTGAGTGCGGCGACAGGCAAAGTCGTCAGCGAGAAAGTTCGGTGCCGGGACGAACGGTATCTCGGCGAAATGGTGTCCCTGTTGGGGAAGAACCTCGCCCATCAGTTGACCGGAAAAGGGGGGCGCCAGGAACGGATGAAACTCAAACGATTTCCGGTCCGGCCCGGGGCGTATGTCACCGCAGGACTGGGGCTCGCGACGCTGCTGGTCCATCTTCAATACGACCAAAAACACCGGGACTATCTGAACGAAACAGATATTTCAGGGATCGATTCGAAATACGTGGCTGCGAACCGGCTTTCCAAGACGCGCGGCTCCGTTTTCATCGCCACGGGCGCGAGCGCGCTCATCACCCTGTTTTTCTGGTCCCAAAACCTGACGTCGGATGTCATTCTGGCGTCCGAACCGCCGGTGCTGCCCCTCCTGTGGGCGGACGGCGAGGGAAGCTGGAGTATCGGCCTTGCGATGCGTTTATAGGCTCGCCCTGTGCGGACTCGGCCTGGCGGTGTTCGCCTGCGAGGACATTCCCCGGGACAATCCGCTCGATCCGCTGAATCCGGAAAGCACCGTGTCGAAGCGTCATCTCATCGAGGCGTTCGTGAACACCGGTGCGCATCCCTCGGAGTTCAACCGGTTCATGCTGGACGCCCTGGATTCGCTGGAAACGATGTACGGGAACCGGATTTCCATTGTCCAGTATCACCGTTCGATCGGCGAGCACACGGATCCCTATCATCTCGCCGAAAACGACATCCGGTATCAACACCTCCTCGACGCGCTGCAATCGGATTTCAAGGGTGCCCCGGATGTTTTTGTCAACGGTATCGCCCGCCGGATTCAGGGTGCATCGTCCCGCGAGAACGCCTTTTTCCGCCTGCAGCAGGCCCTTCTGGCCGAGACCGCAAACCATGAGAATTTCTATCTCTCCGTCCGCGTCGATCGCCACCCGGGCGATATCGTCGCCCGGGTGACCGTGGCGCGGCTCGGCAATACCCCGGCGAAAGACCTACGGATCCGGGCCATACTCACGGAAGACAAGGGGCTTTTGCATCAGAGCCGCGTCGTCCGGGCCGGCACCGACAGCGAGGTCATCGAAAGGCTCTCCGCGGGAGAGATCCGTGAAATGGTGCTGCCGGCCATGACATGGGAAGGAAGCCGGACAGGCCGGCTCATCGTCACGCTCATGGACAGGGAAACGATTTGTGCGTATCAGACCTCGGAAACCGTTTTTCCGGATTAGACCGATGAAAACCGCTAATCCATACATCACTTTCCTGACTCGGACCGGCCTGTTCGCTCTTTTCCTGATTGCCGCCTGTTCTTCGGAACTTTTCAATCTTTCCTCGTCGCCGGTTATCGAACGCATCGAGGCTTCGGCCTATGAGGTCGATCCGGGGGATACGGTCACGGTCAAGGTCATCGTGAAAAACGACAATGACGACCCGCTTCAATACACCTGGACCGCAACCGGAGGCCGCATCATCCCTCCGGTCAATGAGTCCGAAATCCGATGGATCGCGCCGGCCCGGGGCGGGATCGTCACGTTACAAGTGACCGTGGCGAATGAAAAGAAATCGACCGAGCAATCGATCCTGATTACCGTACGATCCCATATCCTGCCCCAGGTACAGATCGTCGCACCGAAAACGGACGCCTTCATCGTACAGAACAGCCTGGTCGAAATCCGGGCCGTCGCACGCCATGACAACGGCATCCAGCAGGTGGATTTTATCGTGGACGGTTCACTCTGCAGCCGTCAGGCGGGTACCCGCGACGACAACTACCGGTTCGAGCACCGGTTCGTCCATCCTTCCGGTCCGTTGTCCATCGTGGTCAAAGCGACCGCCAACGTCACCGGCGATGTCGGCGCCGATTCGGTGCGGGTGCATGTGGAAGGCATCATACTCGGGAAACCCGGAGACTGAAGGGTGTCCAGACATCCGCATCCGCGTCTGGCATACATACGCTCTGTTTCTGAGAAAATTTGCAGGATCCAATTGGGGTTTTCGTTGACGTTATTGATCCTTCTGTCTGATCCGAACAACATGCCGTTCACCAGGGATGAATGTCCCGGACGTCCTGGACGTCCTGTACGTATCAGATAAAAATTATCTCATCATGGTGTCCGTCGTCTTTTTATCGCTCCTTGCCCCGCTTTCCATTTATGTTGGATTGATCGTTCTGAATAATATCCCCCTTACGTTGATTCTGTTTCACGGCCTCATCTGCCTGGGAATTCCCTTGATGGATTTTACGTTTGTTCAGAAACAAACACTCGGCCATTACTTTTATGCCCTCGGATTTCGCAACGTAAAAAAAGTTTTTTTGCCGGCCATCATGCTGGGTGTGTTGTTTGGCACAACGATCTATCTCTTCATCTCCCGCCTACAAGAATATCTGATCGACATCGAAAAGACACACTTCCTGTTAAAGATGTGGAATATCATGGATCTTCACCCGGTTTTCTTTTTATTTATCATGATTTTTGCCAATTCTGTTTTGGAAGAAATCTATTGGCGTGGTTATATCTTCTTGAAACTGGAAGGAAAATTATTACCCAAACAACAGATTCTTTTCACCGCTTTTTTTTACGCCTCGTATCATTTTATCACAACATCAAACCTGTTTTCTGTTTTTTGTGGACTTTTATTCACGATCTTGATTTTTGGAATCGGTTGTTTCTGGGGAGTTGTCAGGCAAAAATACGACTCCATCTACCTTCCGATAATCAGCCACCTTCTTGCCGACCTCGGTATCATGATGGTTTATATCCGGTTTTTTGTTTAGAAGTGAAATATTTCTCATTAAACGGCGGTTTGCTGCTTGCATTTCTTTAGACAATAATGTAAATTTGTACATATTTCTTTCAGCAATCAAGTTGATGTAATCCAACCGATGAAAACCGTGAATCGGAGTCCGTTGAATGAGTCGAAGCAAGAGCAAACAGAAACGTCGCAGCATCAAATTGAGACACCAGAGAAAAGAACGACAGAAAAGAATACACGCCCGGCTGATGACGGGTCGAAAAGCCAAGAAATGATCAGACAGTCAATCGGGTCATCGCTTTGGTCGACCCGGAAACATGCCTTTCTGTCCTTTGCCCTCTCTTTGGTATTTGCCGGATACCTGGGGGTTCACTGCGCACGAAAAGCCGATATCCCGCCCAAACTTGTGGTCCCGGGATATCAGCCCAGACTGATCGTAACGGATCAATTCGAGACCGCACGACCAATCTGGGTCACAGAAGGTTTGGGGTCCGCAATTCTTGAAAACGGTATGCTGTCTGTGACGGTTCCTCCCGAAAGTGAAGGATTCGTACTCTGGCTCAACAGGAATGTGGATAAGAGCAGCTTCCAGCTCGAATATACGTTGTCCATAACCGATTCTTCGGGAACACACGGAATATTCTTCTGTTCCGAGGAGATATCCGGGGCGAACATCCTCTCCGGGCATACAGGGCGCACCGGAAAAAGGGACGAATACACGCACGGCGAAATACGCAATTATCAGGTCATCGTTCATGCGATGAACCGGGAGGGCGCCCCACTCGGATGGAGCCGGATCCGTAAGAATCCCAACTATTATTTGCTGTCGCACAGCGAGACGGATCCCTGTATCCAGCCGCGCCACTATCTGATGGATGTGATTAAAATCGGGAACCGGATTCAGCTATACGTGGATGGAATCCTGACGCATGATGTCAGGGATCGCGGGGGCTTTGGCCAGCCCGTCTACCGCAGCGGAATCATCGGCTTTCGGTTCGATAGCCTGATCAGGCCTGCAACCACCCGGATCGGTGACGTCCGGGTCTACCAACTCAACCCCATTTAACGGAGGATCAACGTGATCGAAAGAAGACAAACACACGCCGCTGAGATGCCTCCCCGGCCCCGGCGAATTCATGCCGTCCTGACTTTTGCGGATATGCCTGCGGTCATCCCCTCCTTTTCTCACGCCTCTTCTTCAGGTTGGTATTCATCACCATCACAAGGCTGTTCAGGATCATCATCCTGCTAAGATTTTCTGTTTTAATCAAGTTGTAATATAATCGGCGCATCAGGGAAACCGGGGATTCATCCGGAACCGCACTTTCGATTCAAACCACACCCGGGATTCTCTGGACAGTATCAGAAAAAATGGACAAGGAAACCACATGATTACGATTAAACCCTTTCGCGGATTGCGTCCAGCCGACGGATATGCAGAAGACATGGTCGCTCCGCCCTATGATGTACTCGATTCGGACGAGGCCCGTGATTTCGCAAGCCACCGGCGATACAGTTTCCTGCATGTAATCAAACCTGAAATCGACCTCCCGGCGGGAATCGACCTGCACGATCCGCGCGTCTACGCCAAGGGGATGGAAAACCTGAAAACCTATATCGACCGGAGTCTTTTGGTTCAAGAGGAATCTCCCTGCCTGTACATCTATGAGCTGCGTATGGGAAATCACCGTCAGGCCGGCCTGTTGGCCGTGGCCGCGGTCGAAGACTATGTGACCGGCCGGATCAAGAAACACGAGTACACCCGGTTGGAGAAGGAAGAAGACCGCGCCAGCCACATCGACTGCCTGAACGCCCAGACCGGCCCGGCTTTCATGCTGTACCGGGCGCGGGATGACATCGCAGACATGATTCAGTTACGCATGACCGGCAAGCCGGATTATCAATTTGTCGGTGATCATGACGTGGAACATACTCTCTATATCGTGCGGGATCCGGAATGGATCGAGAACATGGTCGCTGTTTTCAGGACGGTGGAAGCGCTTTACATCGCAGACGGCCATCACAGGACGGCGGCGGCGGCGCGTGTCCGTGAAAAACGGATGAAAAACAATCCCGCGCATACCGGCATGGAACCCTACAATTTTTTCCTGACGGTTATCTTTCCCCATGATCAACTGCACATTCTGGATTACAACCGGGTCGTGAAGGATCTCAACAATTATTCCCCGAACGCCTTTATCGAAGCCGTGGGCGAGTCTTTCATCGTGGAGCCCCATGTGCCCAGAGGAGGCGAGAAAACGCCCTTCCGGCCCGGACGGATGCACGAGTTCGGCATGTATCTCATGGGGAAATGGTATCGGTTGGCCGCCAGACCGGGCACCTTTGCGGATAACGATCCGGTCGGGGTGCTGGATGTGACCATCCTGCAGGAAAATCTCCTCGCGCCGGTATTGGACATACAGAACCCGCGGACCAACAATCGGATCCATTTCGTCGGCGGGATCCGCGGTCTCGGCGAGCTGGAACGGCTGGTCGATCACGGCCGGTATGCGGTCGCGTTTTCCATGTATCCGACCTCCGTCGACCAGCTCATGGCCATTGCCGACGCGAACCGGGTCATGCCGCCAAAATCGACCTGGTTCGAACCCAAACTCGGGAGCGGCCTGATCACGCATCTGTTGGATGTCGATTAACATCAACGAAACGTCAAACAACCCTTTTTCAGGAGGAAACCGCCATGAAGATCTTGATCGCAGACACATTCGACCCTTCTCTGCCAGGGAGGCTGAAGAAATTCGGAGAAGTGACCGAGGATACATCCCAGGTCGCGGATTGCGACGTGGTGCTCATCCGCAGCAAGACCAAATGCACCAAAGAATACATCGACGGCGCACCGAAACTGAGACTCATCATCCGGGGCGGGGTGGGTCTCGACAACGTCGACAGGGAATACGCCAAACAGAAAGGCATCGAGGTCAGGAATACGCCCGAGGCATCGAGCGTGGCCGTGGCTGAGTTGGCTTTCGCTTTGATGATCGCCGTGCCCAACCGGCTCATCGAATCCCATAACGGCATGGCGGCCGGGAAATGGGAAAAGAAGCAGATCAAGCGGACGGAACTCATGGGCAAGACGCTCGGACTCATCGGTGTCGGCCGCATCGGCACCGCCCTCGCCAACCGGGCCCGCGCCTTCGGAATGCATGTCATCGGATTCGACAGGTACGTCAAGTATTCCGACATGGTGGAACTCAAATCCATGGATGATGTCCTCGGGGAATCCGATTACCTCTCTCTCCACACGCCTCTGAACAGCGAGACGGAAAATATGATCAACAAGGAGACGATCGGAAGGATGAAAGACGGCGCGGTGATCATCAACACGGGACGGGGCAAATGCGTGAATGCGGAGGACATGGTGGATGCGCTCAAGAGCGGCAAGGTGGGCGCCTACGCGACCGATGTCTGGCCGAGCGACCCGCCGCCTCCGGACTACCCGTTACTCAAAGCCCCGAACGTCCTGATGACCCCGCATACGGGCGCATCGACCAAGGAAAACCTGCTGCGGATCGGGGATCAGGTCGTCGAAATACTCGAAAACTTCCAAGCTAAATAACAAGGAGAACGTCATGGCAACACGTGTTTGGAATTTCAATCCAGGACCGGCGACGCTGCCGCTGTCCGTACTCGAGAGGGCGAAGGCCGATCTGCCCGTTTACGGAAACACCGGCATGGCTGTCATGGAGCTGAGCCACAGGGGAAAAGAATACGACGCCATCCAGACGCTGGCGCGCGACCTGGTCGCACAGCTCCTCGGGGTGCCGCAAAATTATAAAGTCCTCTTCCTTCAGGGCGGTGCAAGCCTTCAGTTCGCCATGATCCCGATGAATCTGCTCGCGCCGGGCAAGACGGCCGATTACATTCTCACGGGCAGCTGGTCCAAGAAGGCGTACAAGGAAGCCAAAATGGCGGGCGCCGCGAACGTGGCCGGCACTTCCGAAGCCGCCAACTTTAACCGGATACCCGCACAGGATGAACTGAATCTGTCGAAAGATGCGGTCTATTGCCACATCACTTCGAACAACACGATTTTCGGCACCCAATATCAGACCTTCCCGGATGTCGGAAAGGTGCCCCTCGTCGCCGACATGTCGAGCGACATCCTGTCCAGAAAACTAAACGTCGGGGCGTTCGGGTTGATCTACGCCGGCGCCCAGAAGAACCTCGGTCCTTCCGGCGTGACGGTGGTGATCATCCGCGAGGATCTGGTCGAGGCCGGAAAAACCGACATTCCAATCATCATGCAATACCGGACCCATGCCGAAGCCGATTCGTTCTATAACACGCCGCCCACCTATTCCATCTACTTGCTGAAACTGGTGCTGGAATGGGTGAAGGAAATCGGCGGGCTGGACGCCGTCGAAAAACGGAACCGTGAAAAGGGAAAGCTTCTTTACGGTGCGATCGACGCCGGCGCCGGATTCTATAAGGGCGCGGCGGAACCCGGCAGCCGGTCCCTCATGAACGTGACCTTCCGCCTGCCCACCGAGGATCTCGAAGCCCGGTTCATTGCGGAGGCGAAAGAGGCCGGATTCGTGGGACTCAAGGGCCACCGGTCCGTCGGCGGTATCCGCGTGTCGATGTACAACGCGCTGGAACCGGAAGGCATCCGCCGGCTCTGCGACTTCATGACCGCGTTCGCGAAGAAAAACGGATAATCCGACTCAAATGAGTCGGAACTCAGAGGACCCGGGCTTAAAAGCCGAGGAAGAGACTGAAACTGCGACGCACCTTGAAGGTGCGTCGCAGTTTATCGACATTTCCGACGGCCCCGGGTTCCCAATCCGGCGCTTTCAGGGCAGGGCATGCGGCGGCGTAACCCCCTTGCGAAAGTAGATGTTGGGTGCTTCCTGGAACTCTGCCTTCCATATCCGAACCGCTTCGGAATAGGTGACGTATTTCGCCTGACCCGAATCGATAGTGGGTTTCAGCCGATCGAGGATGTCCCACAGCTTACCACGTTCACTTCTGTCGAAGATGATCTTCTGCGGCACGGCCAGCGTAACGGTGTACATTTTGTCGATGTCGATGGCGCCGGCTGTCTGTTCGTTGAGGATCGCCTGGACGAATTCGGGAGTGGAAAGAAAATCCGGTTTCTTGTCTCCCCATTGATCGGCGTGCTCTCCCGGGCCGACGTAGGCCATGCACCCTTGCGGGTCATGAACCCAGAAATCGGCAAACGCCCCCTTCGGTTTCCAGACTCCCGAGGCGATGTCATCACGCGAGAAATCACCCAGGTGATGCTGCCGGCCGACGGCCAGGGTGAGAATGGCCGGTTTCCAGACATAATGCGGAAAAAGCCGGCCAGGTTCTCCTTCGGCAAGACACGCAAACTGCGGAGGATCATCCCATACCAGTCCGCCGACAACATCGCTGAACGCCTCGCACAGCAATTTTCCGACATAATGGACGTCGGCGTAATTATCCTGACCCTCTTCCCGGCCGCCTTCCTGATGCGCGTCGATTTCAAAGCCGTATTCATGTACCAGATAATCGATGACATTCTTTCCTTTGGTCAGGGCGCGCAGGGAATCGGTTTCGTGATGCAGGGTGCCATACAAAAATTCATAATCAATCTGCAAATTTAGCGCTGCGCCGGTCGCCGCGAACTCGTCGGCAAACTCCAGCAGTTTTTGTCTGAAATCGACATAACTTTTTTTCGCCGCATAAGCGGGAACGTCTTCGATATGACCGGCTACGGTGATGTACACCGGCGGAAGTGCAGACCCTGTCGCGACCGGTTCCACGGATTTTTGACAGGCAAGGTGCAGCAAGAAGAGTTCGATGATGAACAGCTGAAGGCCTTTGTGACGCATCGTCGTCTTGTCTCCAAAAGAATAGTGGCTCATTTGTGCACCCAATTGGGCGAATCCAACATACCCATGCAGTGCATGAGTAAGGTTGAAAATGTTTTAGCTGACCTGTATCCTTTCGCTTGATGACTGATATTTATACACTACCTCTCGTGCACAAATTCGTGTGAGGAGCCACTTTTGTTATGATCGTCTTCGATATTTTGGTTGTTCAATCTGCTTCGGAATACTCGCTTAACAAAGTAAGATTTCTGTTTTAAAATTTCCATAAGCCCCCCGCTCGTTAATCATTTCGGGGAATATCAAAAGCCAACGTTTCTCCCGGTTTGATCTCATACACTTTCCCCTGGAATCCTACTTTCGCCGGATGCAGCTCGCATTCGCCGGAGGTTATGCTCAGGGATTCCGGCGTTAGGGTTATTTCAAACCAGTTATCCCGGTATTTGATTCTCATAGAGAATTCCCGCAGTTCCTCGGGGATGCTGGGATTTAAATACACAATATCGTCATGAAATTCCAGTCCTGTATAACAGCGCTGCAGAATATCCACCGTGCCGGCCATGGCGCCCAGGTGAATTCCTTCGTGCGTTGTGCCGCCCTGAATGTCCGAGACATCACTCTCCAGGGCCTTCTGGAAAAGTTCCCAGGAGCGTGGACGATCCGAGCGGGCCAGCACCCAGGAATTGACAATATTGCTTAGGGATGAACCGTGGGAGCTTCGTTCCAGATAGTAATCGATATTTTGGGGGATCATCCAGGGTTCAAATTCGTATCCCATCAAAGAGAAGAGTTCCTGTAACTCCTCGGATGAAAAGAGATAAAAGAGCATCAATACATCGGCTTGCTTGGAGGCTTTATAGCGGTTAGGGGTGTCATCTTCTGCTTTGAGAATGCGGTCCAGCCGTTGGATGTTGTCATATTTTTTTCGATAACCATCCCAGTCGAACTCTAATAAATCATCATATCCCTCAAATTGACTGATGATCCCATCTCCGTGAAATACAATACGCATGTTGCGGATGATGTCCTCCCAGTGGCTGATCTCCGCTTGTTCCAGGCCCAGTGTTTCCTTGAGGTTCTGCCGTCTTTTCGGCGCCAACTCATCCAGGACCTTGATCGCACTCCGCAGCACATAAACGGTCATCACATTGGTATAGGCGTTGTTGTTCAAACCGGGTTTTCCCGAATCCGGGTAAGCATCATGATATTCATCGGGTCCCATTACGCCCAGAATTTCATAGCGGTCGAGTTCCCGATTGTAGGTGGCGATGCCGGCCAGAAAGCGGGCGATTTCCAGAATTATCTCGGCGCCGTAAGTGGACAAAAATTCCAGGTCATTGGTTACCTTAAAATAATGCCATACATTATAGGCGATAGCGGCGTTGACATGGCGCTGAAGATGGGTATTATCCGTGTTCCAGCGACCCGATTTCGGATTCAGATGGAGTTGTTGGGTTTCCTCCCTTCCGTTGCTTCCGCTCTGCCAGGGGTATAAGGCGCCCTTCAGTCCCTCCTCCCGGGCCGCCAGACGGGCGCGATCCAGCCGCCGGTAGCGGTAAAGGAGTAGGGAACGCGTCAGAACGGGAATTCTCAAGTTCAGATAAGGAAAGATGAAAAGTTCGTCCCAGAATATATGTCCCCGGTAGGCTTCTCCATGCCATCCCCGCGCCGGTACGCCGATGTCCAGATCGATGGAATTTCTGGAAACGGTTTGGAGCAAATGGAAAATGTGCAACCGCAGAATCATCTGAGCGCGATCGTTATTGGTGAGGCAAATATCGCATCGGTTCCACAAATGATCCCACAGCAGGATGTGGCTCTGGAGCAGATCGTCAAAATGTTCGGCATGACTCAGGCTTTCAACGGCATCCAGAACCGGCTGCGAGATGGCGAAATCCCTGGAAATATAAAAGGAAACGATTTTTTCAATCGTCAGGGGTTTGTTTTGCACCGCATCAACAAAAAACTCCTTCGCGATATAGCCGTCTCTTTCTACCGGTTTCCATTCCAGCTTTATCTGCTCTCCCTTTGAAAAAACCCGGGTTCTTGCCGCCTCCGCTATTCGTAGGCCGGATTGATTGGTTTCCACAAGTAAAAAGATGATGTCATTGTCCGCTGTTCCCTTTCTAATCGGCGTCAGATGCCTGCTGTTCAATTTTTTATACCGCTCCACCCCGGCATTGATCACAGTTCCATCCAGAGCTGAATGGATCTGAATGCGTCCCGACCAGTTCTCCGGGATAATGGTTGTTTTCAACCCCGCCAGATGCATTTTTTCAATATGTATGAACCGCCGTTGAATCAAGGTCGTCTCACGATCCTGATTATCCCGGAATTTTACCGTTCGAAGCAGCAACCCTTCTTTCATATTGAGTTCCTGCCGATAAGAAAGGATGTTGACAGACTTCAAATTAAACCAGTCGCCGCCTTCGGGTCTGAACCTGATGAGAAGCCAGTTGGGCATATTGACCAGGTCTTCATTTTCGACTACATGGCCGGCAATTTCTGTTTTCAATCGGTTATAACCGCCTGCCAGGTAGGTGCCCGGATAATGAATATCATCAGCACTCGATTCCGGCGCTGCGCCGCGGGTTGCGAAATAGCCGTTCCCCACGGTGCAGAGGGCTTCGCGCAGACTCTCCCTTGAAGGATCGAAGTCTTCATATACCAATGCCCAGTTATTCATGATCGCTTCTTTTACATAATGGAAAGAGTTTCAAAAGGAATTGGCGAACCTCCCCGGTGTTCTCAAGACTATAAGAAGCAGCCGTTTGGTATGGCTCCTCCCAGACGACAATTCCGACGCCTCGGCCTTTGATTTCTCTAAAGGCGTCTTCATCGGTTACATCATCTCCAATATAAAAGGGCAGGACGTCATCGCTATCCATTTTCAATTCCCTGAGTAAAGTAAGCAGCGCTTTTCCCTTGTGCCAGTCAATGTCAGGCTGTAGTTCGAATATTTTTTTTCCGTATGCTTTTCTAAGCTCCGGATGGGCAGCGGCGATTTTGTCCACCGCCGCTTCAATCCGCTCCACCTTTTCCGGTGCCGCCAGGCGGTAATGGATGGCAATGGCAAAGTGTTTTCGCTCTACCAAAACCCCCTCGATATTTTCCAGTTTATCAGACAACGCTTTTTCCGCTTCGTCAAGAACAGGCAGAAACTCCGTCCCGAACTCATTCTCCAGCTGCACTCCTTCCGGCCCTGAAATATCGAAACCATGACTCCCGGCATAGATGATCCAGTCAATTTTTGCCATCCGCTGAACATCTTTGAGGTCCCGTCCGCTAATGATCCCAACCTTGCAGTAATGGGACAGTTTTATAAGCGCTTCCCGCATATCATCCGAAATGACAGCCTCTTCCGGCGTATCGACGATCGGGGCAAGGGTTCCATCATAATCCAGAAATACCGCAATGCGCTTACCCTTGGCCCGTTCGCTAATTTCGGTAAAACTATCCAGGGCGGAAGGTAAAGGTGGGCTGCTGTCCGAATCTTCCTGAACGCCGATTTCGGAGAGGTCTTCCACGGCGATGTCGGCGCCGTTCTCAATCAGGGATTTTCGGTCTCCCTCTCGCGCAACGCCGATCACCAGACCGAATTTCCCGGCCCGGCCCGCCTGAACGCCGGAAATGGCATCTTCAATCACTACCGTGCGTTCACGTTTTGCTTTAATCTGTCTGGCCGCTTCCAGGAATATATCCGGCGCAGGTTTGCCCTCAATACCCAGCACCTCGGAATCGACGCCATCCACCCTGGCGTCGAACAGGTCGTGGAGATTGGCTGAATCAAGAATATGAGCGCAATTCTTACTTGAGGAGATAATGGCCGTTTTAAAACCGTGTTTTTTTAAACCACGGATTAAATTTATTGTGGAGCGATAGACCTGTGCGCCATGCGCCTCGATATGTTTCAAGAAATAGTCATTCTTCTGATTACCCAGGCCGTGTATAGATTCGACGCCGTGGGCATCATCCGGATGCCCATCCGGCAAGTCAACAGCTCGCGAGTCCAGAAAATGCTTCACCCCGTCAGTTCGCGGTTTGCCGTCCACATAGAGTCGATAATCCGTATCTATATCAAAAGGTTGGAAGGGGATGTTTTGCCGGGCGGCATATTGAGTCAGAAATTCATCAAACATCTTCTTCCAGGCCTCGGCATGAACGGCGGCAGTATCGGTAACCACGCCATCCAGATCAAAAATTACTCCATCAAATTCATCGCGGCTGATTATTCGCTCTTTTTTTCGTGTCATTCGGGCCTCCTGAAATTATAGGGAGAACAGAGTGTTTATCTTCCACGAAATATAGGCTCTGGAAATAAAAGTTGCATCAAATTCTCAATAACTTGGTACAGATTGTTAAATTTGAGACTGCCCCGTCATGTATGTTTACTCGCGAATATATGTCACAACCTCAATGAGATATGATAATGATCAAGTCTCCAAAATCCCGATATACGGCAGTTCGCGGTAATGCTCGTCGAAATCGAGGCCGTAACCCACGACGAACGCATTGGGAATTTCGAATCCCACAAAATCGGCCCGGATGGAAACCTGCCTCCGTTCGGGTTTGTCGAGCAGCACACACGTCTTGAGCCGTTTCGGCCTGTGGCCCTCGAGATGGCGGATGACCATGGACAGGCTGTGCCCGGAATCGAGGATGTCGTCCACGATCAGCACATTCCGTTTTTCGATGGCAAAGCCGATATCCTTGACCAGCCGGACTTCCCCGGACGATTCGGTTCCCGTCCCGTAGGAGGAGACCTTCATGAAATCCACCGTCAGATGAAGCGGCGTCCGGTGCATCGCCCTCATGAGATCGGCCATGAACATGAAGCTGCCCTTGAGGAGTCCGATCACGGTCAGCTCATCCTCGAATACGGCCGCGATCTCATGGGCGAGTTCCCGGACCCGGGACCGGATATCTTTTTCTTCGAGGAAGGGTGAAATTTTTTCGACCTGCATGGGGGCTCCCCGATCAATCGGTCTTAAACCGGATGCTGCCGTCCGGACGGAGCAATTCTTTTCCGCCGTTCAGCGGTTTCGACAGGGCATTGAGAGATTCAATGGTTTTCAGGCGTTCGGCGGAATGGAATAGACGCGGCTGGAACCGGACCGTGTAATTATTTACCGATATGGGCAGGATTTCGGCCGCTCTCAAGCCTTCGGCCGAAAACCACGTCCTGAGCAGTGCCCCGTCATGGACCTTGGCGCTGTAGGATCCAAAAATAAAATTCCCCAGGCTGTATGCGATCAGCCGTCCTTTGTAAATTTCGAGTCCCTGAAGCACGTGCGGATGATGGCCGAAAACAAGGTCGGCGCCGGCATCGATTGCCCGGCGGGCATACTGGATCTGGTAGGGCCTGGGTTCGGTGACCGACTCACCCCCCCAGTGGAACGACACGATCACCACGTCCGCGGATTCCCTGACTTTGCGGATGATCGTTTCCAGTTTTTCCGGTCGGACATAGGCGGTTCCCGCCCGTCCCGGTGAAGCCCAGAAAGCCTCGGGGAATGTCAGGCTGAAAGCCAGGAATCCGAAACGGATACCTTTCCTCGTGAGGAGGGCCGGCCGGATCGATTCTTCTAGGTCAAAGCCGGCGCCGCAGTAGGCGATTCCCGTGCTGTCGAGTGTATGGATTGTGGAACGCAGTCCTTCCACGCCGAAATCGAGGATGTGATTGTTCGCCAGGGTGAACAGATCGAAACCGGCGCGCACGGGCCCGGTGATAAAAGAAGGCGGTACGGCGAAATTGTATTCCTTCTGAAAAGCCGTTCCGCCGGTTGTGAACGGGGCCTCCAGATTCGCCACCGCGATATCCGCTTCGCGAATGACGCTTGCCACCGAATCGAAGGGATAATCCACTCCCCGTCTCCGAATCACGGAGACGAGTCGGTGGCCAAGCATCAGATCTCCGGCCGCCAGAACCGAGACGCTCTCCTTAGAAACCGTTTCCTGACGGGGGGGATGCGCAACGGCGACGGATTCAATCAAACCGAATACGAATAATATCCTCACCAGAAAAGAGAGGGTGCCGGTGACAGTCATACAAACAGAAAGCCTATTTGCTTTTTGGGGCGTCCGTGTCCGGTTTGGTCTTCTTTTCCTTTTTCTCTTCCTTCTTATCCTTCTTCGACTCGGCCTCTTTCTTAATCGTTTCGATTTCGGCTTTTTTATCTGAGATGTTCTTCTTCAGCGCATCGATTTTTTCGACCATCCCCTTGATTTTGCCGTCTTCAGAAAGATTCGCCTTTGTTTTTACCTTGAGGCCTTCATGGGTTTTCTCGCCGAGCTCCCTGAAAGCCTTATCCAGTTGCTTCTCGACATTCATGATGTCCAGTTTGATCTTGCCGATTTTCCCGTATTCTTCGGTTTTGTCCGCCGCGGTGGAGACCCCTTTTTTCACGGATTGCTTAACGTCCTGCCAGAATGTACCCATCTTTGCCTCCTGAGAATTGTCTTTGATCCGCGCATGGTTTATACGCCGGATTCCGGTTTTGGTTTTCGGCGTATCCCCCGATAATGGTGTAATGTAATCATTTTTTAGAAATAATCAAGCGATGAAAAAAGGATACCCGTACGGGATACGGGTATCCTTACTGCCGGATGATTTGTGAAGATAACATGGAGATTGTCAGGTCAAACGAGCCTCAGGGCGTTTTTTCAGAGAAGGAAATCTGGGTGCGCATTCCCTCCGCGTCGACAGCCCAAACTTTCGTGATTTCGACTGACCGGATCATTCCCTGCCTGCCCGTGAAAGGGGCATATTCATTGGTCGGGAATTTGGGGCGGACAAGCCGGATTACTTCGCCTGGGCTAATCGATTCGACCACGTTGAAGTCCGTATTCAAAATTTGCATCATGCTGTGAATTTCATCGGTACGAAAATGGAGCACATGATCTTTTTCCGGCGGACCGGTCATCAGGGCGCGTCCGCAGAATTCGAGCGCCTTCGCGGAAACATGCGGCGCGATCTCGAATGTCAGCACATTCACTTTGTCTGCCACCAGTCCGGACTCGGCGATGCGAACCTCGATATACTCTGTCGAGACATGACGAATCTCGACCGCTCCCACCTGGATTTCAGCCTTATCCGGATTTGCGGGAAAATCCTCGCAGCCGCCCGCAAGCAGGATTAAAATCAGGGCGGTGAATCCGCCCCATTTTGTCAGGTTAAAGAAATGATCTCGATACATCCTTTTCCCCCTGTTGACAACGGTATTCAAAGAAAATTTTACCCTGTTCGAATCTTTTATTACCTGAACGCACAAACGATCATGCGTGAACACGCTCCGATGTTCAATATTCATTTTTAACAGCAACACTAATGCCAATCGCATCCGAATCACATCCGGGATTCCCGCGGTCGAAACAGGGAAGACAAGGGAAACGGAACCATACAAAAAACCCTGCAATGGAGATTACAGGGTTCAGGGGCGGGGCCGACGGGGCTCGAACCCGCAACCTCCGGCGTGACAGGCCGGCGCTCTAACCAAGTTGAACTACGGCCCCGGTACTTCATCAAACAAGTTATTTAATTTAATCGATCTGTTTTGCAAAGTCAATATAAATTTTCCGGGTTTTAAAAGATTGATTTGGAACAGGGGGAAGAAAACGCACGCGAGTCACTGAGCCGAAAATCTCATTGCCTTTTATCACGAATCTTCTTATTATATTTCCATCGGGACTCTTTTATACAAATTCGCTTTGCGTAATGAAATCGGGTTAACCTGAAATTTTTCATATAATCACCATTTCCGAACGACTAGCGTCGCGACCGGAAGGGAGATATCAAAAAATCTGTCGGCCGGTGTTTCGATCCGGGTCGGGAAAGAATTGACGATGCCGAGAACCACACAGACCCGATGGATGTCCTTCCCGCTTTTCTTCTGTCTTACGATATACTCCGCGCAGCCGCAAACCGGTACCTTGACCGGCAATGACGGCAGGACCTACAAAACCGTGCGGATCGGCAATCAGGTCTGGATGGCAGAGAACCTCCTTGAAACACAATACCGGGACGGCAGTGTCATCCCAAAGGTCGCCGCGGATTCACTTTGGGAGAGCCTCTCGACCGGCGCGTACTGTGCGTATGAGAACGATGAAAGCAAGGCGGATACCTGCGGGTATCTGTACAACTGGAACGCGGTCGGCGACAGCCGTCATATCGCACCCGAAGGCTGGCGAGTTCCGACGGATGAGGACTGGCAGGAACTGGAAATGTACCTGGGCATGAGCCGTTCGGAAGCAGATCGAATCGGATTGCGCGGCAGGATCGCGAATGCGGGCGGCAAGTTGAAATCAACAGGCGGCTGGAAGGATGACGGAAATGGAACCGATGAAACCGGCTTTTCCGCGTTGCCCGGCGGTTACCGCCTCATCAACGGCGCTTTTTCCTACTGGGGCGGCAACGCCTTCTTCTGGTCCGCGACTGCAAGCGACGGTCTCAACGCCTGGAGCCGGAACCTGTATTATCACTATTCATCCGTATACCGGACTGACGGCCTCAAGCGATACGGTTTCTCCGTTCGGTTGATCAGAGAGGGCGCGATCCTCCCGGAAACACAATAACGGACGGCGGGTCGGTCCATTCCGGTCTTTTTTCCCAATGCAATGCGAGCCCAGGCCGATATGCGGCCGGGTATTCGATCATCCTGAGAGCCCAAAATTAAATATGGTTTATCCGGATTCCTTTTTGTACTTTTTGGCACGTGCCATTTGGGACAAGAGGCCATGATACGCAACAGCTATTCCCTGTTCAATTATCTGACGATCGCGGACAGCGATAAACTCTGGGGTTTGTATGTGACCGGCAGCGGCAGCGCCGACCTGCCGCCGCACACACCCTATCCTCCCGCAAAACATCCGGACGGATATATGTTCGACTGGCGACACGGCCGGATCCTCTCGGAATTCCAAATTCTGTATCTCACGCGGGGAAAAGGAGTGTTCGAATCCCGGGCGGTCGGCAGAAAAGAGATCGGAGAGGGCGATATCATCCTCCTTTTCCCGGGTGTCTGGCATCGGTACATGCCGGACAAGGGGACCGGATGGAAGGAGCATTGGGTTTCGTTCAACGGGGCGCAACCCGAGCGGTTCGTCACGCACGACCTCCTTTCGCCGGACAGGCCGGTGATCAACATCGGACTGAACGAAGAAATCATCGGTTTGTACCGGCAAATCAGTGAACTCATGGAGAGTGAAAGGATCGGTTACAGGCAGATCATATCCGCGCTGACCTATCAGATCATCGCCCAGCTTCTCGCCCTG
>Ga0129302_1000444_pt1 | contig 30719 bp, 25 predicted proteins | sample BlaSprsedimmetaG_FD_94476 | JGI IMG/M metagenome (GOLD analysis project Ga0129302, IMG submission 94476) | Hot spring sediment bacterial and archeal communities from California, USA to study Microbial Dark Matter (Phase II) - Blank Spring... | ecosystem: Environmental > Aquatic > Thermal springs...
CCGCCGCTGGCGGGGGAGGCGGGGTGGTTGGTTGGGAATCAACCCACTCCACATTTTCAGGATAGCTGGTGGGATTTCCAATCCCGGTTTTCCTTTTCTTTACTCCCTCCTTTGCAAGGAGGGATGCCCCCCGCCGCTGGCGGGGGAGGCGGGGTGGTTGGTTGGGAACCACCCATCTCATCATTTTCATTAAAGGTTAAGGATTTTCCTTGACTCAATACTCTTCCGTCTCCCCCCGCCGTAGTTTTTCCATAAAAGCATCAGCAGCCAAAGGGTTTTTTGCATGCTTTTTTGCCCTCAAAAAAGCATGTCGCTCCGTTTCGGGAACGGAGCGAAACACCGGCCGGTGGGATTAATATATCCAGTTTCTGCATACAATCCCCTGCTAACCCGACCTGATAAACCGGCTGATTCTTCTCTTCTAAAAACAGGCATCTTCAGCAGAGCAAAGTTCCTGGATTTCCATGAATTTCATCAAAAGGATAGGCCTCTGAGGGTTTTATGAGAAAAACAAGGCGGGGGATCCACCTTCCCCTGCCAGGGGAAGGATCTGGTTAGGGGAAGGCTATGGTTGAATCCCTTGTGCGGGGAGAGAATTTGTCTATTTTTGTGGGAAGCAGCGGAGAATAAGGCAGAAATGATATTCAGTTTATGTATCCATAGCGCCCGATCCGCCATATGAAATACCCACGGTATGCCCGATTTCACCATTCGCCGTTACATTGAACTGCTGGAGGTGCTTCAGGAGAAAGGATTTGCCTTTCAAACATTTCAGGATTTCCTGAACAACCCCCAGCCCCGCAGCATCATTCTGCGGCACGATGTGGACCGGATGCCGGAAAATTCCCTGAGGTTTGCACGGATACAACACGAAAGGGGAATCCGGGGCACCTATTATTTCAGGATAGTAGGAGAAAGTTTCGATCCGGGTATCATCCGGGAGATTGCCGGCATGGGACATGAGATCGGGTATCATTACGAAGACCTGGACCTGGCCCGGAAGTACCTTAAAAAACATCCTGGAGGCAGCAAATCAGATATACCTTATCTCATTCAAACGGGAATAAAGCTTTTCGCGCAGCATCTTTCCCTCCTTCGTGAAATTGCCCCCGTTGCCACCATCTGCATGCACGGAAGTCCCCTCTCGCCCATCGACAACAAACTACTCTGGAAGGAATACGATTACCGGGATTATGGCATTGCCGGAGAACCCTATTTCGACACCGATTTTTCAAACATACTTTACCTGACGGATACAGGAAGGCGGTGGGACGGTGACCGGTTCAATGTGCGTGATACGGTGGCCGGTTTACCCCACACAACAAACGTGGAACCTCTCAGCACCCGGTACCGGTTCCATAGCACCCGCGACATTGTGCAGGCTGTTCAGTCAGGCCTTCTGCCCCAGCGTGTTATGCTCACCTTTCATCCCCAGCGGTGGACCGACCGTTCCCTGCCCTGGCTGAAGGAACTGGTATGGCAGGGTATGAAAAACCAGGTGAAATATTTCCGGACAAAATCCCTGATGCGCTCCCGGAACCCTTAGCCGGTAATCCCGGCACGGCATGTAAGATAAAATACTCAGATCAGGGGAATGGCTCTGCTCAGCAGACGGATTACGTGTTGTACGTTCCTGCCGAACACTTTCAGTACCTCCTCCCAGGTTACCGGTTCTTCTTCTGTGTTCCATGAATCATAGTCGGTGCTCATGGCCACAGCGGCATAAGGTATTCCGGCCTCGTTAGCCAGGATCACTTCGGGGGCAATGGACATGTTGATCACATCGGCCCCCCAGGTGCGGAACATTCTCGATTCAGCCCGGGTGGAAAACCTCGGGCCCTCAATGGTAATCACCGTTCCCCGGGGATGGACTGTGATCCCTTCCTCCCGGGCAGCGGCAATCAGCACCTGTCGCAGGTTCTCATCAAAGGGATCGGCCATGGGAGTATGCTTCAGGTCGCCGGGTTCGAATTCTTCATGAAAGGTCACGATCCGGTGCCGGGTAAAATCGATGAACTGATCAGGGATCAGCAGGTGTCCCCGGCCGATCTCCTCCCTGAGGCTGCCGCATGCCGTGCTGGCAAGGATATGGGTGCAACCCAGTTCTTTCAGTACATGGATATTGGCCCGGTTATTTACGGCGGTGGGAGGAATGGTATGCTGCCTTCCGTGCCGGGACAGCAAGACCACTTCCGTTCCTTCGATCGACCCCGACAGCAGGGTAGAACTGGGCTTCCCGTAAGGAGTGTCTTTTTCAATGATCTCCGTATTTTTCAGGATATCGGGATCCTCCAGTCCCGAACCCCCGATAATGCCTATTTTTTTCATGGTTCAGCCGTATTGATATAAGCGAGGAGGGATGCCATGGCCTCCTCCAGGTCCTTTCCAAAAATAATGATCCCTTCCGGATGTCCGCCCATTACCACCATCCGTTTCTCGGCATTTTTACTTTCACGCAGCAGCCGGATTATCTCACGGGCCATTTCCGGTGTTCCGTATTCTGCCGTTTCATGGGTGGTGGGCACCCGGTTTTTCCACTGTTTCCATAAGCCGGCATGGTGAATATGGACCACCGCATTTACACGTGACAGGGTTTCATACACAGCTGCATGGCTGAGCGATTCCGATGAAGCCCTTACCGGGCCGGTACAGACGATTTCATTCCGATCGATCCCGTATTTTTCCACCAGGGAAAAATGCCCGGCATGCAGTTTTTTGAATTTTCCGGTGGCCGTCCCGGTAATAAAGAATTTTCCGGCGGTAGGGGCACGAAGGCTGATATTGCCAAAGCCGGTCCCATCTTCCAGGCACCCGAGCATTTCCATCGAATACAGCACCGACCGCCACCGGTTTATTTCCAGGACCATACCGGCCGGTATCAGTGGACCGGAAGGCCGCCAGTGACAATGAAAACGGATGTATCCTTCTTTTTCCGAATTCATTACGTATCATGGAATAAGGAAGCAATGCCTTCTTCTGTTGCCATACACACTCCCCGTTCAGTGATCAGGGCAGTCACCAGCCTGGCCGGGGTTACATCAAAACCGGGATTTGCCACCAGATGTTCTTCGGGAAGGATCCTTACCCGGACACGTTTTTCTCCATCCAGGCCTTCCACCAGCCTCACCTCTTCCCCGCTGCGTTCTTCCACCGGAATATTTCTCACCCCGTTTCCCATTTCCCGGTCGATGGAAGAAACCGGCAGGGCCACATAAAAAGGGATTCCGTTGTCGCGGGCAGCCAGGGCTTTCAGGTAGGTGCCGATCTTGTTGGCCACATCCCCGTTGCGGGTGGTACGGTCGCTTCCCACCAGCACCACATCCACCCGCCCCTTCTGCATAAGGTATCCCCCGGCATTATCGGTGATCACCGTATGGGGAATGCCGGCCTGCTGCAGTTCCCAGGCAGTAAGCCGTGCTCCCTGGTTTCTCGGCCGCGTTTCATCCACCCACACATGAACGGGAATATGCCGTTCATGAGCCAGGTATATGGGAGCCGTGGCGGTTCCGTAATCGATACACGCCAGCCAGCCGGCATTGCAATGGGTGAGGATATTTACCGTGCGGCCTGTTTTCCGGTGGATATCCTTCAGAATTTCCAGTCCGTTCAGACCGATCAACCGGCAGGCTTCCGTCTCCTCTTCCAGTATGTTCATGAATTCCTTTCGGGCCCTCTCCTCAGGTTCTTCCGGGGAAGAGGCATCCAGAAAACGATCCATCATCCGGTTTACCATCACCCTGAGATTGACGGCCGTGGGCCTGGCCTGTTTCAGTTTCCCGGCCCACTCCCTGACGGTTTCCTCCTGATGATTTTCCCCTGCAGACCGGTATGCGGCAAGGAAAATCCCCCCGGCAGCCACCGCCCCAATGAGGGGAGCTCCCCTGACCTTCATTTCCGTAATAGCCACCAGGGCATCTTTAGGAGTGTTCATGGTTCCGGTCTCAAACCGGAAGGGAAGAACCGCCTGGTCGATATACCGGATCTGTGGAGTTTCTCCTTCCCCGAGCCAGAGCGACCGGTAATGTTTATCCCCTATTTTCATGCCATGTGCCCGTAAAATGGTAAGTTTGCAGTTGGGATATCCAAAGTTAATCATAAACACCGGATATATGAACCGGAAAATCATTCGGAATGTCATGTTCGATCTGGGCGGGGTGCTGATCGGCCTGGATGTGTCAAGAACGGTCAAGGAACTGGAGGCGCTGGGAATACGGATGGACGGGGAAGCCGGACAGGTAGAGTTCATGTCCCTGCTAATGGATCTGGAAACCGGCCGGATGGAAGCCCGGGATTTCCTGGATACACTTTCGGGCTTCTCAACCAAGCCCTTCACCGCCGGCCAGTTTGAACAGGCATGGGGATCGATTTTTACCGGATTCGACATGGATGCCATCCAATTCATCAGGAAGCTGAAAGACCGGTACCGACTGTTGCTTCTGAGTAACACCAATGCCCTGCATGTACCGGTTTTTGAGCGCCTGCTAAAAGAACAGAGCGGTATTCCCGGCATGCATCAGCTTTTCGACAAAGTGTACTATTCCCATCTGCTGCGCATGCGCAAGCCCGACCGCGAAATTTATGAGCATGTGATCCGCGACAGCGGTATTGACCCGGCGGAAACACTTTTCATCGACGACCTGAAAGAAAACACCGATGCGGCCAGGGAGCTTGGTTTCCGGGTTCATCAGCTGAAAGAAGGCGAAAAGGTGGAAGAGGTGCTGACAACCTATGTCATGGCATGAACCGGAGTAACCGGAATGCTATGTGTTCAGGACCAGACGGGCAAAAGGAGGAAATCTTTTCATTGCATTTCATACATTTTTTTCGTATTTTTAAACAACCATGCATAAAGGCAGCCATTTCATACGATCTATCAATCCTCATCTTTTCTGGGATGTGGATATTTCCAGACTGGATGCATTCCGGTCGAGAAGGCTGGTTATCGAACGTGTTTTTTCGCTGGGCAATACAGATGAAATCCGCCGGGTATTAAAATTTTATGGAAAAGAAGAAATTATTCACATTTTGACGAACCTGAATTACCTGGATAAAAAAACCCTGAATTTTGCTGCCACATTGTTGCATGTTCCCAAGGAAAAATTCAAATGTACAATACGGAAGCAGTCAACCCCACCACACTGGGATTATTAAAGCAACTTCAGGAAAAACCTTATTTACAGGGATTTCCTCTTGCCGGTGGCACAGGACTTGCCATGTATTTGGGGCACAGGAAATCAGAAGATATAGACCTGTTTTCAAACCGGAATTTCGACGTGGCACGCCTGCTTGAAAACCTTCAACAGGATTTTGAAATCGACCTGTTATTTACGGATAAAAATACCCTGAAAGGGATCATTTCCGGAGTCAATGTGGATATCCTGGCCCATCGCTATCCGGCCATTGATACCCCGGTGTATGCACCCTATTTCCTCATGTCGGAAAAAGACATTGCTGCCATGAAACTGAATGCGATTTCTGTCAGCGGACAGCGATCAAAAGATTTTATAGACATATACTTTCTACTGGAAAAATACTCTTTGGAGGAAATGCTGGGATTTTACCGGAAAAAATACAGGCAAACCAATGACAGTCACGTTTTAAAGAGTCTCATCTATTTTGATGAGGTGTATCTGGCTGATTGGCCCATACTGATCAGACATCCTCATCTGAGCTGGGATGAAGTGAAAAATGAAATTGAAACCCGTGTTCGGCAGTTGTTGAATGAATGATCTCTACTTTCCGGGATCCACTCCCGATTCGGTGAAGGAAATGGTATAATCCCCGTTCAGGCGGTTGCTGGGCTTACCACCCAGTTTGATAAAAAACCAGGTTTCTTCTGCAGTATAATTGTTATAATACCCCGAAAGCGCTTGACCTGCCTGACCGATCACCGGCTCATCCTGCAGGGAAAGCTGATCGCTTCCAAACAGTTCATACTGCAGTATCATATCCTCCTCATGGGGCGCCACCTGAAAACTGATCTTCTTTTCGGCCCCAACCATCACTTTGAAAAATTCCCAGTCGCCAAATTCTGATGTATCAGCTGCACAGATAATATTGCCTGTTAATTCTCCGGTTGGAAATGAGTTGATCAGGCGGGCATCACCGAAGCTTTCATCGGGTTCATAATCGTCGTTGGAATCGGTATCGGTAACCGTGAGGGTGTAATACCCCTTGTTACGACCTGAATAACTGTATATTTCGATAAAATAAATGCCTCCCCGTGTGATCAGGTTAATGGTAAAATCCAAACCCTGAGCCGCATGAACCCCATGGAAATGCACTCCCTGGGCATCATACAGGTTACAGGCGGCATCCAGGTTGGCTGAAACACCGGTGAGGGCAATTTCCGTAATATCAATTATATCGTCGTTATCGACTGATACCCGGTACCAGTCGTGATCGTCCTCACCGATACCTGCTTCTACAGGATTGCCCAGGGCCAGGTTAACTGCATCGTGGCGGCTGTTATTGGGTTCGAAGCTGTCATGGAACGGATCGTTCTTTTTGCAGAAGGAAAGAGTCATGATACACAGGGCCAAGGCAGGCAGCAGGGGAAACAGAATTTTTTTCATCGCGATCTATGTTGCAGAATGTTTCTGAGGGGTTATCCGGATTATCTTTTCGCTCCTGATAGATCAAAGATATGATCTTTCAGTGAATACAGGTATATTTTTTCATGCAGGGTCCACCCAGTGGCCTTCTTTCCTCATCAATTCCTCCAGCGCTTTCAGGGCTTCTTCTTCGGGAATGTTTTTCAGAACGGGTTGTTTTTTTCTGTACAGATGAACTTTCCCGGGACCTGCCCCCACGTATCCGTAATCGGCATCGGCCATTTCCCCGGGTCCGTTCACCATGCAGCCCATCACGGCAATGCGGAGCCCGTTCAGGTGGCGTGTTTTTTCCCTGACCCGGGCCGTGACTTTCTGAATGTTGAACAGAGTTCTTCCGCAGGAAGGGCAGGAAATGTATTCGTTGTGGTACATCCTCAGCCTGGTTGCCTGCAGAATGCCCGCTCCCAGGGAAGCGGCATCGTCCGGACCGAATGGTTTTTCTCCTTCAAGCCACAACCCGTCAACCAGTCCGTCGAGGCAGAACGGGCCCGTTTCGCAGGAAGCACGGATGAGCAGGTCTTCCGGGTCGGGTTCACTGTATTTCTTTCTCAGTATAACCGGATTCCCCAGTCCATGCTCATGAATCAGATAAAAGCATTCTTCCAGCATTTCCACCGCATGCTGATCGGGAAGACGTATCACCAGGATCGCCGGCAGGTCACTTTTCAGGATATCCGCCAGGCGGGGAATATCTGCGGTGGCGGTGACTTCTGCAAAGAAAGGTTTTCCCTTCCACGAAGCCATGTCAGCATAATGCCGGCTGTCAAGCAGGGGATAAACGCGGGAAGGCTTCTTTGCCAGGGATTGCCAGCATACATAAGGAACGATCCCAGCCTTTCCCGGGGGGATCAGGGCAAGCTGTTTTTCAGAAGAAGCAAAAAAGAAATCGGCAGAGGGGCCCGTATTCTTCCCACCGGCCGGAATTTTTTCTTCGTTCAGGCCGGTGATCAGTACAGGGGGGTGATCTCCGCCTGCATTCAGCACAGGAAAGGTTTTTCTTCTCTCCCATTCCAGAAAGGAAACGGGACGTTTCCGGCTGCCCTGGGCCGGCATGCGCAATGAATACCGGGCGATTTTTTTTGCCACAGGAATTTCCTTCACCGGATCTTCCGTAAGGGAAACCCGGATGGTATCGCCAATGCCGTCGATCAGCAAACCGGCGATCCCCACGGCCGATTTGATACGGCCATCTTCTCCCTCACCTGCTTCGGTCACACCCAGATGCAGGGGATAATGCATATCCTCCCTCCACATTTTCCACACCAGCAAACGGGTAGCCTGTACCATGACACGTGTGTTGCTCGATTTCAAGGACACAATCACATTGGGGAACTGCCTGTTCCGGCATACCCGTAAAAACTCCATGGCCGATTCTGCCATTCCTTCGGGTGTATCCCCGTATTCCTGCATGATATGTTCCGACAGTGATCCGTGATTAACCCCCACACGGATGGCGGTTCCCGTTTCCCTGCACCGATGGATCAGCCGCGTAAAATATTCTTTTTGCAGCTTTCTGGCTTCTTCGGGGGCAAGGGCCTGTTGTCGCGGCCCGATCCCGTAGTTCCCGGGATTTATCCTGACTTTATCCACCACACCGGCAGCCTCAAGAGCCAGGTGTGGAAGGTAATGCACATCGGCAGCCAGGGGAACAGGCACCCCTTCTTTCCGGAGTTTTTTCCGCACAGAAGCCAGAGCTCTGAGTTCCCTTTTCCCCTGGGTGGTGCATCGTACCAGCTCGCAGCCGGCTTCTGCCAGGCGGCGTATCTGCTGCAGGGTTTCCTCCGTCTGGCGTGTGTCGGTACTGGTCATCGACTGGATCCTGAGCGGGGAAGTGCCCCCGATGGTCAGCGATCCGACCTGCACCTCGCCGGATTTCCAGTTGCCGATCACATCCGGCAGGCCGGTTTTTATTCCTTCATTTCCCATTCGGTACCTTCCTTGCTGTCTTTCAGTATAATCCCAAGCTTCTCCAGCTCATTTCGTATTTCATCGGCCGTGGTGAAATCTTTTCTTTTCCTGGCTTCCGATCTCAACCGAATGATCAGGTCCATCAGAGCCGCGGGCAAACGGCTGCTGAAGCCGCTTTCTTCCGGATGCAGGCCCAGTATCTCAATGGCAAAGGTTTTGAACAGGCGCATCAACTCCTCCAGGTCGAAGGCGGTTATGCTTTCGGTACCCGCCTGCACGGAATGAGCATAACGCACCGCTTCAAACAACTGCGATATTACCAGGGGTGTTTGCAGGTCGTCATTCATGGCAGCATAGCAGGCATCCCGGAATTCCGAATTGCTCCAGCCGGTGGTCTGAGCTGCGGGTTTCAGTTTCTCCAGTGTGCGCATGCCGTTAAACAGGCGTTCCAGTCCTTTTTCCGCCGCCTGAAGGGCCGGATTGGAAAAATCGACCGTACTCCGGTAGTGTGCCTGAAGAATAAAGAACCGGATGGTCATGGGGCTATAGGCTTTTTCGATCAGGGAATGATTGCCGGAGAAAAATTCTTCCAGGGAAACGGCATTCCCCAGCGATTTACCCATTTTCTGCCCGTTCAGGGTAACCATGTTGTTGTGCATCCAGTAACGTACGGAAGATTTCCCCAGGGCGGCGGTAGACTGGGCAATTTCACATTCATGATGGGGGAATACCAGGTCCATGCCGCCTCCGTGAATATCAAACGTTTCTCCCAGGTATCTGGTACTCATCACCGAGCATTCCAGGTGCCATCCGGGGAATCCTTCCCCCCAGGGAGAGGGCCATTTCATCAGGTGTGCAGGCCCTGCTTTTTTCCAGAGGGCAAAATCAAAAGGATGTTTTTTCTCTTCCTGTCCCTCCAGCTCACGTGTATAGGTCATCAGGTCGTCCATCACCCTCCCCGAAAGTTTCCCGTAAGGAAACGTTTCGCTGTATTTTTTCAGGTCGAAGTACACAGAGCCGTTTTTTTCATAGGCATACCCGTTCTGCAGAATCCGGTTCACCATTTGCTGCTGTTCAATGATATGGCCCGATGCCATCGGCTCGATGCTGGGTGGTAAAACATTCAGCTGACGCATGTTTTCATGGTAGCGGTTCATATAATACTGCACCACTTCCATGGGCTCCATTTTCTCCAGCCGGGCCTTCCGGGCCACCTTGTCCTCCCCTTCATCGGCATCCTGCTCCAGGTGTCCCACATCGGTTATGTTCCGCACATACCTTACTTTATATCCCAGGTGGGTAAGATACCGGTACAGTACATCAAAACTGATGGCGGGGCGGGCATGACCCAGGTGTGCATCGCCATAAACCGTGGGCCCGCAAACATACAGTCCCACATGCCCGGGATGAAGCGGTTCGAAAACTTCTTTTTTCCGCGTCAGGGTATTATATATCCTCAGGGAATCTGCCATAACCAGCCTTGATTTTATTCCTGTAAAAGTAATAATAATTCCGCAACGGATGGGAAAGGAAACGGCCCCGGGTTCTGAAACTTACGGCACACCCTTCATACCTGTTAATTTTATTTGGAGAAATGAAAGGAATGGCTTAGTTTTGGCTTTTGATATTCAAATGTTCGGTTTCGGGCATTTGATTTATTCAGAAGAGGGGAGAGATTAGGCTCTGTGAACCTCTAGCAACCATCTGCCCCGGGCAGAAAAGGTGCTAATACCTAATCCCGGAAAGGTCGGGAGATAATAAATTAAATGTCAAGGGAATGAAACCTGAACAACACCAGCAAACCGCTATTTACCTCCCTTCGCGTATCCATTTACGCTTCCGGAATTTTATCATGCCGCTGATGCCTATGTGCATGCGCTGATCCCTTCCCGCATTTTCAGGAAGGGAATGTTTCAGGATCATACGCTCCTGAAAAGGGCGCAACATAACCGGTTTTTACACCATTCATCATTATGCAGGCATCATGCAGAACAGAAGAACATACGAAGAAATCAATCAGAAGATCAGCAGCGGCAGGGCGGTGGTCCTGACGGCTTCAGAAGTGTCGGAACTGTCGAAAACGCTGTCGCCGACCGAAATATTCCGAAAAGTAGATGTGGTGACCACCGCCACGTTCGGGCCCATGTGTTCCTCGGGGATGTTTATCAATGTGGGACATACCCGGCCGCCCATGCGTATGGAACAGATCCTGCTGAACCAGGTGCCGGTTTATGGCGGCATTGCCGCCGTTGACGCCTACATCGGCGCCACTTCCGAATCGGAAAACCGGCCCGGCTATGGCGGAGCACATGTTATTGAAGAACTGATAGCCGGTAAAGAGGTGGAGATCGATTCCCTGGCAAAAGGCACCGATTGTTATCCCCGGAAATCGTTTAACGGAAAGATAAGCAAACATACGGTCAACGAAATGATCCTGTTCAATCCCAGGAATGCCTACCAGAATTATGCGGCGGCCGTAAACACTTCCGACAGGACACTCTACACGTATATGGGAATGCTTCTGCCCAGGCTGGGGAATCTTACCTATTCCACCTCGGGAGAACTCAGCCCCCTGCTGAATGACCCCTGGCTCAGAACCATCGGGGTGGGAACCCGGATATTCCTTGGGGGAGCCCAGGGCTTTGTTACTGGCAGGGGAACCCAGTTCCGCACCGACGTGGAGAGGAATGACCACAGCATTCCCCTGAAAAATGCCGCCACCCTGGCGGTAACGGGTAATGCAAAGGAAATGGACACGGCTTATATCCGGGCAGCTTATTTCGAAAAATACGGGGTGAGCCTGTTTGTCGGGATCGGAATTCCTGTGCCGGTACTGGATGAAGATATGGCTGCCCGCGTTTCCATCAGGAACGAACAGATCGAGACCTCCATTGCCGACTATGCCTCGCCCGCCCATGAGGAACTGGGAAGGGTGAATTACCGGCAGTTACAGTCGGGATCCCTGCGCCTGAAAGGGAAAAAGGTGAGAACAGCTCCCATGTCGAGCCTGCCGGTAGCCCGACGCATTGCCGGCGTACTGGCCGAAGAGATCAGGCAGGGGAAATTTTTCCTGACACAGCCTGTGGAAGCACTGGCCTGATCCATCCCTGTTATTCATCTTAGAAAAGACAAACACCATGAAAAAGAAATTTGTACTGACCTTTCCGCCGGAGTCGACCAATGAGCCGGTAACCTGCCGGCTGATCAGGGATTTTGGTCTTGATATCAATATTCTGAGGGCCGAGATCAATGCCGGCCAGGAAGGAAAGTTGCTGCTCGAGATCAGCAGCACAAAAGAAAACCTGGACAAAGGGCTGGGATACCTGGAAAGTAGGATGATTACCTGGGAGCCGGTGGCCGAAAAGATCCATTTCCATCAGGACCCGTGCATTCATTGCGGAAGTTGTACCGCCGTATGTTTTTCCGGAGCCCTGGAAATGGACCGCCTCACCCGCGAGCTGGTATTCACCCCTGAAAAATGCATAGCCTGCGGGCTGTGTCCCAGCGCCTGCCCGCTTAGGCTGTTTACACTTGAATTTGCCGTATGATCATGGAATACCAGGAACGAACCTACCGACGGAAAACCGATCATTTGAGGTTCAGTTATTTCCGGAGTGTGCTGGAAGAAACCGATCTGTGGATAGGGGTGGACCATGGTTCCAGCGATTCGAAGATGGAAGGATTTGTTGAACAGGTTCTGAAAGACATCCGGAAAGACCTGGTGGGATATGCCCTGTCGCACCCGGGGTTTCTTCATTCCCACACCTCTGTGCCGGCCGGCCCCGGAGCCCCCGAGGTGGTTCGGCGCATGTGTTCCGCTTCGGCAAAAGCAGGAGTCGGGCCCATGGCCGCTGTGGCAGGTACTTTCTCGGCCATGGTAGGAGAAAGGCTGAAAAGGGAATTTTCCGTACGGGAACTGATCGTGGAAAACGGAGGAGATATCTGGCTGCAAATCGAAACACCCCTGACCGTATCTGTGGAGGCAGGCAATTCTCCCTTTACAGGGAAAACAGGCCTGGAAGTGGACCCTGAATATACCCCCCTGGGCATCTGCACCTCCTCGGGGACTTTCGGGCATTCATTCAGCTACGGCAGGGCCGATGCAGTGATGATCGCATGCCGCAACTGTTCCCTGGCCGATGCCCTGGCCACCGCCTGGTGCAACCGCATCAGCCGGGAAAAAGATGTGGAAAAAACCGCACAGATGGCGGGGAAAGTACCGGAAATTCTATCGGTCATTGCCATCAGGGGAGAAAAACTGGGAATTGCCGGAAAACTCCGGTTCGGAATCTTTGCCTAACTTTCGTACCATGAAAAGAAAAGATATACGGGAAGAAGCCGGCAAACGCATCCTGGTGCTGGACGGGGCCATGGGAACCATGATCCAGAACTACCGGCTGAAGGAGGAGGATTTCAGGGGAGATCTGTTCAGGAACCACCCCCGTTCGCTGAAAGGCTGCAATGATATACTTTCCCTAACCCGGCCGGGGATTATCCGTGAAATACACCATCAATACCTGAAAGCCGGGGCCGATATCATCGAAACCAACACGTTCAATGCCAACCGGATCAGCATGGCCGATTACGGCATGGAAGAAAAGGTGTATGAGATGAACCGGGCGTCGGCTTTCCTTGCCGCCAAAGCAGCCCGGGAATGGACAGCAAAGGATCCCGGAAAACCCCGTTTCGTGGCAGGGTCTGTCGGTCCCACCAGCAAAACCGCCTCCATCTCACCCCGCGTGGAAGATCCCGGCTACCGTGCGGTGGGTTTTGACGACCTGCATAAAATATATGCCGAACAGGTGGCCGGGCTGATAGACGGCGGCGCCGATCTGCTGATTGTGGAAACCGTATTTGATACCCTGAATGCCAAGGCAGCCCTGACGGCCGTTCGGGAACAGTTCAGAGCCACAGGAAAGGAATTGCCGGTTATCGTCTCGGGTACCCTGAGCGATGCCAGCGGCAGAACCCTTTCGGGCCAGACCCTCGAGGCTTTTGTCATCTCCCTGTCGCATTTTCCCCTTTTCAGCATCGGGCTGAATTGTTCCCTGGGGGCAAAAGAACTGGGTCCCTTTGTTGAGACCCTCTCCCGCATCGCTTCCCGGCCCGTAACCGTGTATCCCAATGCCGGCATGCCCGACCAGTTCGGGGAATACCACCAGGGGCCGGAAGAAATGGCCGCTTATGTAAGGGAATTTCTCGAAGGAGGGTATGTGAACATCATCGGAGGGTGCTGCGGTACCACCCCTGACCACATTCGCCTGTTCGCCTCGGTAGCAGGGGAATTTCCTGTACGAAGACCGGCTCCGGCGGAACCCACTCTCCGCCTGAGCGGACTGGAACCCCTGACCGTTTATCCCGGAAGTAATTTTATCAATATCGGCGAACGGACCAATGTAGCCGGTTCCCTCAGGTTTGCCCGCCTGATCAGGGAAGAAAAATTCGAGGAAGCCCTCTCGGTAGCACGCCAGCAGGTAGAAAACGGCGCCCAGATACTCGATGTAAACATGGACGATGCCCTGCTCGACGCCGAAAAAGCCATGGTGCGGTTCCTGAACCTGCTGGCGTCTGATCCCGATATTGCCCGGGTGCCGGTGATGATCGATTCCTCGCGATGGCCGGTGATCGTAGCAGCACTGAAATGCCTGCAGGGAAAAAGCCTGGTCAATTCCATCAGCCTGAAGGAAGGGGAAAAGGTGTTTCTGGAACAGGCAACCGCCCTCCGCGATCTAGGGGCGGCAGCCGTGGTGATGGCGTTTGATGAAAACGGGCAGGCAGTGGATTTTGAAAGTAAAATCCGTGTGTGTGAACGTTCTTACCGGCTTCTTACCGAAAAGGCGGGTTTCCCGCCCCACGATCTGGTGTTCGACCCCAACATTCTGACCATTGGAACGGGAATGGATGAACACAATGCGTATGCGGTGGATTTCATCCGGGCAGTACGCTGGATCAGGGAAAACCTGCCGCACGCCCGCGTGAGCGGGGGTATCAGCAACCTTTCGTTCGCTTTCCGGGGAAATAACCGGGTACGGGAGGCCATGCATGCCGCTTTCCTGTATCATGCCATCGAGGCTGGCCTGGATATGGGCATTGTCAACGCGGGCGCTTTGCCGGTATATGATGAGATCCCTCCCGATCTGCTGACCCACGTGGAAGACCTGATCCTTAACCGGCGTCCGGATGCCACCGAAAGGCTGATCACGTTTGCTTCCCATATGCAGAAAGAGGAAAAAACGGAAAGGGAAACAGACGAATGGAGATCGCTGCCCCTGGAAGACCGCATCGCCCATTCCCTTGTGAAAGGAATAGCCGAGCACATAGAATCGGATATGCAGGAGGCCCTGACGCATTATCCCCGGGCACTGGATATCATTGAGGGACCGCTGATGAAAGGGATGGATGTGGTGGGCGATCTGTTCGGAAGCGGGAAAATGTTCCTGCCCCAGGTGATCAAGAGCGCGCGTGTGATGAAAAAGGCCGTGGCCTTTCTTCAGCCCTGGGTGGAAAAGGACCAGGCCGGTACCGGAGTTCCCTCCTCTGCCGGAAAGATCCTGCTGGCCACCGTGAAGGGGGACGTGCACGACATAGGCAAAAACATTGTGGGCATAGTACTGGGATGCAATCATTATCAGGTGATAGACCTGGGGGTGATGGTCCCGGCAGACAAGATTCTGGAAACCGCCCGCAGGGAGCAGGTCGACCTGATTGGTGTGAGCGGGCTGATCACCCCTTCGCTGGAAGAAATGGTGCACGTGGCAAAAGAAATGAAACGCAAGGGCTTTCAGATACCCCTTCTGGTGGGCGGAGCCACCACTTCGGTGATGCATACGGCCGTAAAGATCGATCCGGAATACCCGTCGGGAGTGATCCATGTAAAAGATGCTTCCCGGGCGGTACAGATAGCAAGGCAATTGCTGTCGAAGGAAAAGAAAAAGGCCTTTTTGAGTGAAACCGGTGAAAAATATGAATCATTGCGTCAGATGCATGCCGGTTTGCCGCGAAATTACATTCCCCTGGAGGAAGCCCGGAAAAATCCTACCCCCGTTAACTGGGAGCAGTATGAACCCCCTGTTCCCGGGGACACAGGCATGATGATATTCCGGGGCTACCGCCTGAAAGAGCTCAGAAAATATATTGACTGGACCTTCTTCTACCATGTATGGGAACTGAAGGGCCGGTTTCCCCAGTTGCTCGATCATCCTGAGAAAGGGGAAGAAGCCGGAAAGCTGTACGAAGACGCACAGGAATTGCTTGACCGGATCCTTTCCGAAGGAGCTCTGCAGGCAAACGCAGTTGCAGGCCTTTTCCCTGCCCTGAGCCGGGGTGATGATATTGTGGTCTTCGACCCGGATGATCCGCATCGTGAGCTGGTAACCCTGAATATGCTGAGGCAACAAACGGAAAAAACCCTCACAGGGTATCACCAGTCGCTGGCCGATTTCATTGCTCCCGAAAAAACGGGCAAAACCGATTATATTGGGATCATGGCCGTAACCGCCGGCATAGGGCTGGAAAAACTGGCCGAATCGTTCCGAAAGGACCATGACGATTACCGCCTCATTATGCTGAAAGCCCTGGCCGACCGGCTGGCGGAAGCTTTCGCCGAACGGATGCATGAGCGGATCCGGAAAGAATTCTGGGGCTATGCTCCGGATGAGGATCTGAGCCCTGAAGACCTTTTTGCATCACGCTACCAGGGAGTGAGGCCTGCCTATGGCTATCCGGCCTGTCCCGACCATACGGAAAAACAAAAGATATTCGATGTGCTTGAAATTACCCGGCATGCCGGGATCCGATTGACTGAAAATTTCTCGATGATTCCTGCCGCTTCGGTATGCGCCCTGGTTTTTTCCCACCCCCAGTCGGTTTACCTTGATGTGGGCCGTATAGGAAAAGACCAGGTAACGGATTATGCCCGGCGTAAAGGGCAGAGTATTACAGAGACCGAAAAGTGGCTGGCATCTGTATTAAATTATACATCAAATTATTATGGGAGAACTACTGGTTGATATATTAAAATCACCTGAGAGGACAAGGGTTTCCTTTGAACTGCTCCCGCCTCTCAAGGGAGACACTATCGAATCGCTTTACAAAAACCTCGATCCGCTGATGGAATTCGATCCGCCGTACATCAACGTAACCTATCACCGGGAAGAAGTGGTGTACCGGAATGTCAGCGATCACCTGATGGAGAGGAAAACCATCTGGAAAAGACCCGGCACGGTAGCTATTTCCGCCGCCATTAAATACAAATACCGGGTCATGGTGATACCGCATATGATCTGCGGAGGATTTACCCGGGAAGAGACCGAAAATGCCCTGATCGACCTGAATTTTCTGGGTATCCATAACATACTGGCCCTGCGGGGTGATCCTGAAATATCGACCCGGGTATTTATTCCCGAACCGGGAGGACATGCCCATGCTGTAGACCTGGTAAGGCAGATCATGAACATGAACCGTGGCGTCTATCTTGACGAGGAACTGAAAAACGCCACTCCTACCCGCTTCTCCGTGGGGGTGGCCGGTTACCCGGAAAAACACCCGGAAGCTCCCAACCGCCAGTCAGACATGCAGTACCTGAAGGAAAAAATTGATGCCGGAGCCGAATTCATCATCACACAGATGTTTTTCGACAACCGTAAATACTTCAGGTTTGTGGACGAATGCCGGGAAGCCGGCATACAGGTTCCCATCATTCCGGGCCTGAAACCTGTGGCAACGAAAAAACACCTGAGCTATCTTCCCAGAGCATTCGGAGTTGACCTGCCCGGGGATCTGGTGAAAGCGGTGGAAAAATGCCGCAGCAACGAACAGGTAAAACAGGTGGGAGTGGAATGGGCTGTTCAGCAATGCAGGGAGTTAAAGGAACACGGGGTTCCCGTCATTCACTTTTTCACTATGGGACGCTCCGACAATATCCGGAAGATCGTTCAGGCGGTTTTTTAGGATCTTTCACCGTTCCGGCCAACAATTCAGGTCACTCCCTTCCATAATTGAGAATGTTCATTCAATATCTTTTTTGCCTCGTCATAACCGCAGGCAAATATTTCGCGGGCCTTGCTGATTTCGAATAATCCGTAATCTTTCAGTGCGGGGGGTTCAATGAATACATCGCAATACAATTTATGTTCCTGAATACGGGTTACCAGATTCAGATAAATGGTTCGCTCGGTGAGTTTCCAGAAGCCGTTCAGATCGTTTTCTTCATAATTCGGGTTCACACTCACCCCGACCAGTACCCGGCACCTGCCACGCACGGGCTGCACCGGCAGGTTGTCAATCAGTCCGCCGTCCACGTATGTAATCCCGTCAATCACCACGGGCTGGAAAAGTACCGGGATGGCAGAGGAAGCCATGATCTTATCGGGCAGGGACCCCTGGTGGAAATACACCGCCACGCCGCGGTTCATATCGGAAGCGGTAATATAAAGTGGGATTTTCAGCTGATCGAAAGTTTTTGCCCGGAGGCATTTTTTGATCAGGGAATCGATACCCGAAGGTTTCAGAAAACCCTTGCGGTTTACGTTCAGGTGCAGGATCTGGAAAAGGTTTTTTTCAATGAACATTTCAAGGATCTCTTCCGGGGTATACCCGTCGGCGTAAAAGGCCCCCACAATGGCACCCGCACTGACCCCTGAGATCACGCCGGGAGGGAATCCGGCTTCTTCCAGGGCTTTCAGTACTCCAAGATGGGCAAATCCCCGGGCGCTACCTCCGCTGAGGGCTATTCCAACCGCAACTTTTTCATTGTCATGGATTTGTTTTTTCATGATTTACAGCAAAATTTCATCAGGAAATCCCTTACTTTGCCAGTATAAAAATACACAGAAACCATTATACCGGGGCAAATGGCCAGAAAAAAACAGAAAAAAAGCAGCATGGATAAGAATGCACTCACTAACAAGATACTGGGAATATTCAGCAATAGTCCCAACAAGACCTATAATTATAAGCAAATGTCGAAGCTGCTCAACCTGCAGGAGAAGCAAATGGTAAGCACCGTGATGGCCGAGCTGGCCGAGGCAGGACTCATCAGGGAGGTATACACCGGAAAATACAAACTCAGGTCGAGGGGAGGTCATGTGGTAGGAAAAGTGGATATGAATGCCAACGGTTCGGCCTTTATCCATACCGATGAGCTCACTGAGAAAATTTACATTTCCGAACGTAATCTGAACCATGCCTTGCAGGGTGATACAGTGAAGGTGTATATGTATGCGCGCAGGAAAACACGCCGGCTGGAAGGCGAGGTGGTGGAAGTGCTGGAACGGGCAAAAAACACTTTCGTGGGAACGGTGGAAGTATCGAAAAACTTTGCTTTTCTGGTCACGAACAACCGGTCTATGCCCTACGATCTGTTCATCCCCACTGCCCATCTGAACGGGGCAAAAAACGGCGACAAAGCCATTGCCCGCATTACCGAATGGCCGAGGAACATGAAAAACCCCACCGGCGAGATTGTAGAAGTACTCGGCCGGCCAGGGGAAAATGAGGCAGAAATGCACGCCATCCTGGCCGAGTTCGGCCTTCCCTACCGCTTTCCTCCAGAGGTGGAAAAGGAAGCGGACACCCTACCCGATGAACTGCCGGAAGAAGAGATCAGAAAAAGGCGCGATTTCAGAAATGTGCCCACCTTTACCATTGACCCGGCCGATGCCAAAGATTTTGACGACGCTCTTTCGTTGCGGGAAACAAAAAACGGCCGGTGGGAAGTAGGCGTTCACATTGCCGATGTAACCCATTATGTTCGCCCTAAAACCCTGCTGGAAGAGGAAGCGAGTAACCGGGCCACCTCGGTTTACCTGGTCGACAGGGTGGTGCCCATGCTACCTGAGAAACTTTCAAACGGTGTTTGTTCCCTCAGGCCGGATGAAGATAAACTGTGTTTCAGCGCCATATTCGAAATAGATGAACAGGCACGGGTGCTGAGCGAGTGGTTTGGCAAAACGGTGATTCGATCCAGCCGAAGGTTCAGTTACGAAGAAGCCCAGAATGTGATCGAGACCGGGAAGGGAGATATGAGCCGGGAAATTCTGGTATTGCACCGGCTGGCACAAATACTCAGGAAAGCCCGGTTTGGCGCCGGATCGATCGATTTCGAACGTACGGAAGTGAAATTCGACCTGGATGAGAAAGGGCGCCCCCTGCGTGTACATTTCAAGGAAAACAAGGAATCGAACCAGCTGATCGAAGAATTTATGTTACTGGCCAACAGGAAAGTGGCCGAAAAGGTGGGGAAACCCGGCAAGGGGAAAAAAGCGAAAACCTTCGTGTACCGCATTCACGACAAACCCAATCAGGAGAAGCTGGAAAAACTCTCATTGCTGGTTACACGTTTCGGATACAAACTAAATACCGCGGGACAGGGTGTGTCAGAATCCTTCAACCGGCTTCTCGACAGGGTGAAAGGAAAGAAAGAACAGGACCTGATAGAAACCCTGGCCATCCGAACCATGGCCAAAGCCAAATATTCCACCGAAAATATAGGGCATTACGGACTGTCGTTCCCATATTATACTCACTTTACCTCACCCATCAGGCGTTACCCCGATATGATGGTACACCGGTTACTGGAAGCCTATGCCCAGGGAGCTCCGTCAAAAAACCGCGACAGGTACGAATCCCGCTGCCAGCATTCTTCCGAAATGGAACAGCGGGCCAACGATGCCGAATGGGCTTCCATCAAATACAAACAGGTGGAATTCATGCAGGACAAGATCGGTCGGGTTTATGAAGGAATTATTTCCGGAGTGGCCGAATGGGGACTGTATGTGGAAATCGTGGAAAACAAATGCGAGGGATTGATCCCCATCAGGGAACTGGGCGACGATTTTTATGAATACGATGAAGACCAGTACTGCCTGCGGGGACGCCACAGCAAGAAGTGCTACCAGCTGGGCGACCCGCTGAAAGTAGAAGTCTACCGCACCAACCTGCTCAAGCGGCAGCTCGATTTCCGCCTGGCAGAAGATTGATCCGTTCAGGTCGAAAAAAAATCCGGGAAATATGCTGACGGATATTGGTTTTTCGGAATTCGACCATTATATTCGTAAAGTCTAAGTTTCATGCCGGATGGTAGACAAAGACCAGGTTCGTAACAACATTATCCGGGCGGCAGGAACCATATTCAGCAAATTTGGTTTCCGGAAGACCACCATGGAAGAAATTGCACGTGCGGCAGGAAAAGGAAAAAGTTCCATTTATTATTATTTCAGCAGCAAGGAGGAAATTTTTGAGGCCGTTGTGGTGAAAGAAGCCCGCACCCTGAAAAAAGAACTTTCGAAGGTTATTGCCGGCTCCCCCGATCCCCTGGAAAAGTTGCGGAATTACATTCTGGTAAGAATGAAGACTTTCCACCAGTTATCCAATTTTTACCGGGCTATTTTCGACGAGGGGCTGAGTCATTTCGATTTTATTGAACGCATCCGCGAAAGGTATGACAAACAGGAAATCCTGACCATCCGTTCCATTTTCCTGGAAGGAATAAAAACCGGCCAGTTCAAACCCGAAGATCCCGACCTGGTGGCCATTGCCATTGTCAGGGCACTGAAAGGACTGGAAATTCCACTGTTCTGGACTCATGTGAACGAAGATGTGGACATTGCCACGGAAGAGATTCTTAACATTCTTTTCTACGGGATCGTGAAACAATAAGAAAACCGGCCGCAACCACCTGTTTGTAATTTCGCGAATATCTTTATATTTACTTCCTGTTAACACATGCGATCACCTTAAACTTACAGGTATATGAAAAAACTGGCTTTCTTCACATTCATCCTGCTTTTCGCCGGCTTTCAGGCAGCCGGGCAGGGCAAGCTCGAGGTAGGCAAAAAAGCTCCCGAATGGAGCCTGCCCGATGCCGACAAGAACCTGTTCACCATGGATTCCTGGAAAGGAAAAGTACTACAGATCAATTATGTGGATCCCGACGAGTCGGATCTGAACGATCCTTTCAACGATGCCATTGACAAGGCAACGGATGTGGACAAACGGATCAACAAGGATTATTTCAAGGGTTTCGGGATTGTCGACTGCAAGTCCACCTGGAAACCCGACCGGCTGATCCGGTGGATTGCAGGAAATAAAGCAAAAAAATACGATACCACCATTCTGTTTGATTACGACGGATTGCTTCATGACATCTGGGGAATGCCGGAAGATTCCTACAGTGTGGTAATTGTTGATAAAAACCGGATAGTCAGGGCCATATACAACGGAGTGATCCCCGAACCGGAGCACGAAAAGATCATTCAGCTGATCATCCGTCTGACACAGGAATAGTCGGGCCCCTCAGCCGATTATATGGGCCGGTCAGTTTGCCCGTGTGCCCATGACATTTTCCAGTTCATCCACTGTTTTTTCCCAGCGGTAATTCTCACGGGTGTATTCAATCTGTGGTTTTCTGCCGGCTGGCCCGGCCGGTTCCCTTAAGAGAGCAGCCAGTTCGCCTGACGTGCGGAAATATTTTCCGAAATGCATTAACACTTCCCTGTTGAAAGGATTATCGTGTGCCATGATCAGGCACCCGTCGGCCATGGCCTCCAGTAGAGAGGGATTGGTACCACCCACAGAATGACCGTGCAGGTATACCCGGCAATATTGCCTCAGGTGCCGCAATTTTTCCGTATCATACAAAGCTCCGGCAAAACAGATATTCTGATGATGACCGAACCTGCGCATAAGTTTTTTTCCATAGCGTGTGCCCGTATCCCCTACCATCACCAGGGTAGCCGGAATATTCGCCTGCAGAAATCCACGGATGATCATCTCTCCCTGGTTTTCCGGCTCAAGCCGGGCTATCGACAGGCAGTACCCCTCAGGCTTCAGGTCTGCCCCCGCAAAAGACAGCCATGATACGTTTTCCCCCTTCCCGTATTCTTTTTCATCTACCCCGTACCCCACATGGAAGGTGTTTATTCTGTATTTCCCGGAGTAGTACTTCTGCACTTCCCGGTGATCGGTCAACAACCGATCGGAATACTTCACAGCCAATTTTTCGCACCAACGGATAAATTGTCCGGCCATCCATCCCCACTTGCCGCGTTTCCATTCCATGCCGTCCATGTGCGTAATGATCAACGCCCGTTTTCTTCTCGGCAGAAAGGGCAGCCACACAGAGGAAGTGTATCCGCACTGCAGGATCACATGCGCCTTTGAACGGAGGGCTTGACGAAGGCAGAAAAGATCGAAAAACAGAGGAGCGGCAGGCCCCAGAAAACGTGGAAAAGGTTTCCTGATCACCCGGACTTCCCCCAGGACGGGATTACGATAAGGGTGAGAGGAAGGATTGTATACCGTAACGGCATACCCCCGTTTTGCCAGCTTGGTGGATATTTCCCCGGCAAATCTTTCAAATCCGCCATACCGGTTGGGAATACCGTATGTGCCGACAATATGAATGCTTTCCACCTTTCCGAAGTGTACTATTTGAAGTATCTTTTCTGAAACACCAGGATCATCAGAACCCCCGTGGTGATACAGGCATCGGACAGGTTAAACACGGGCCGGAAGAAAATAAAGGATTCGCCCCCCCAGAAGGGAAACCATTCGGGATATACCCCCCTGATAACGGGAAAATACAACATGTCGACCACTTTCCCGTGCAAAAAACTGCTGTATCCGCCTCCTTCGGGGAAAAGAACCGCCGTTTCGAACGGGGTACTTTCACTGAATATCAATCCGTAAAAAGCGCTGTCAATCATATTCCCTATGGCGCCGGCCAGAACCAGGGAAATGGCCATGATCAGTCCGTTGGGCGCCTTTCCCCTGATCAGCTTGACCAGATACCAGGTAATGGCAGCAATGGCAACCAGGCGGAACAAACTCAGAATGATTTTCCCCGACTCACCACCCATTTCCATGCCGAATGCCATTCCGTTGTTTTCTATAAAATGGATGATGAACCAGTTCCCGAATACCCGGATTTCTTCCCCCAGGGTCATACCGGTTTTTACAAAGTATTTGGATACCTGGTCGACAATCAGTATACCGGTAATGAGAACCAGCGATTTGGCGTACCTTGACATGTTCAGTAAGTGGATCAATGAATGCCCAAAGAAACGAAAAACAGGAAATAAAAAAAATGACCGGGATAGTGTTCCGATCATTTTCGGTACGTCAACAATCCTGATTACCGTTGTTTTTCCTTGGCATCAATGCTCAGGGTAGCGTGGGGTACGGCACGCAATCTTTCCTTGGGAATCAGCTTCCCGGTTTCCCGGCATATTCCGTAGGTTTTGTTTTCAATCCGCACCAGGGCTGCCTGGAGATGCTGAATGAACTTCATCTGCCTCTGGGCCAGTTTGCCGGCTTCTTCCTTTGACAGAGTGGCGGCTCCTTCTTCAAGCACCTTAAAGGTGGGTGAAGTATCTTCCGTATCATTGCTGTCGCTCTGTGTAATGGCACTTTTCAGAAGTTCATAATCCTTTTTAGCCTTTTCAAGCTTCTGCAGAATGATTTGTTTGAACTCATCAAGCTCCGCATCAGAATACCTTGTCTTTTCTGCCATAGCTTCAAATTTTTAAAGAAAGCTAAATATAATAAAAAAACCTGTTGAAGGGTATACTTTAAACCAACTTTACAACACGTATATTGACTACCACTCCCTCATCAATTTCCACTTCCCGTGTTCCGTTTCCGTCGAGGTGGTCGGGCATTTCAATGCTTTCCGCCAGGGTTTGGGCGGCAATGTAATCCCGGTGTTCTTCCACGGCCCCGGCCACGGCTTCATGGTATCCGATTTCCACCCGGATCTTGTCGGTTACATTGAATCCGCTTTCTTTCCGGATATGCTGGATGCGGTTCACGAATTCGCGGGCCATGCCTTCGTTCCGCAGTTCGGGACTCACCTTGATATCCAGCGCCACCGTGAGGTTCCCTTCATTGGCAACCAGCCAACCGGGGATATCTTCCGAGAGAATTTCCACCTCCTCAAGTTTCAATTCGGCCCTTTCCTGGTTCAGCTTCAGTTCAAAACGTCCTTCCTGTTCAAATTGTTGTATTTCCTTCTGGGTCATTTGCTGAACAGCCTGAGTCACTTCTTTCATTTGCTTTCCGAACCTCGGTCCCAGCACCTTGTAGTTTGGCTTGACTTTTTTAACCAAAATACCGGCCGAACCGGTCAGGTATTCCACCTCTTTCACGTTTACCTCATTCAGGATCAATGGTTTCACTGCCTCGAAACGCTCAATAAACCGGTTGTCGGGCACGGGTATCATGATTTTGTTCAGTGGCTGCCGCACCTTGATATTCACCTTTCTTCTCAGACCCAGGACCATAGACGATACCTTCTGGGCCAGTTGCATGCGTTTTTCCAGTTCGCGGTTGATCAGTTTTTTATCGGCTTTCGGGAAATCGGCCAGATGGACAGAAGAAACGCGGTAGCGCCCTGTCACCTGGTTCAGATCACGGAATATCCTGTCGGAATAAAAAGGAGCCATGGGGGCTGCCAGCAGGGTCACCGTTTCCAGGCAGGTACAGAGGGTCTGGTAGGCCGACAGTTTATCCTCATTCCATTCCCCTCCCCAAAAACGTTTTCTGTTGAGACGCACATACCAGTTGCTCAAATTCTCGATCACAAATTCCTGGATAGCCCGGCCGGCACGGGTGGGTTCATAATGATCATAGTTGGTTTCCACTTCTTTCACCAGGCTGTTCAGCAGGGAAATGATCCAGCGGTCGATTTCAGGCCGCCGGCTCACGGGAATCTCTTCCTCTTCGTACCGGAAGCCGTCAATATTGGCATACAGGGCGAAGAATGAATAGGTGTTGAAGAGGGTTCCGAAGAATTTTCTTTTGACCTCTTCCAGGCCGGCCATATCAAATTTCAGGTTATCCCAGGGTTGAGCATTGGTGATCATGTACCAGCGCAGCGGATCGGATCCGTGCCTGCTGATGGCCTCGAACGGATCCACTGCATTTCCCAGGCGTTTCGACATTTTGTTGCCATTCTTGTCGAGCACCAGTCCGTTCGACACGATATTCCTGAAGGCAACCGAATCGAACAGCATAACGGCAAGAGCATGCAGGGTAAAAAACCATCCGCGGGTCTGGTCAACTCCCTCGGCAATGAAATCGGCAGGAAAAACCTTTTCGAATTCTTCTTCTTTCATGGCAAAAGGATAGTGGAACTGGGCATAGGGCATGGCTCCCGAATCGAACCATACATCGATCAGGTCGGGTTCACGGAACATGCGTTTACCGGAAGGAGAAACCAGAATGATTTCGTCCACCATGGGCCGGTGCAGATCAAAAAGGGCATAATTTTCGCCGGAATAATCCCCCTCTCTGAAATCCTTCAGGGGATTCGACTTCATAAAACCCGCTTTCACCGAGTGTTCAATTTCTTCTTTCAGCTCAGCCACGGAACCGATGCATTTCTGTTCTTTCCTGTCTTCAGAAACCCATACCGGAAGAGGGGTTCCCCAGTAGCGGGTCCGTGAAAGGTTCCAGTCGACCAGGTTCTCCAGCCATTTTCCGAACCGGCCCTGCCCTGTTGCCGCAGGTTTCCAGTAAATGGTATTGTTCAGCTCGATCATGCGCTCTTTCAGGGCAGTGGTTTTAATAAACCACGAATCAAGCGGGTAATACAGCACCGGCTTATCGGTACGCCAGCAATGAGGATAATTGTGTATATGTTTCTCTATACGGAATGCCCGGCCCCGTTTTTTCAGGTGTACGGCAATATCCACGTCCACTCCATCGTCATCGGCGGCTGCCTTTTCATCGTACTCCACTTTAACATACCTGCCGGCAAACGGAGCATATTCCTCCCGGTTCACTTTGCTGTCAATGAAACCGGGGTCGATATCTTCCAGGGGCACGAACCGTCCTTTCCTGTCGACCAGGGGCATGACCTGCCCCTGCTTGTCGGTTACGGTAAGAGGCGGTATGTTGTTTTCCAGTCCGGCACGGTAGTCGTCGGCCCCGAAGGTTGGAGCCGTATGCACCACGCCGGTTCCTTCCTCGGTGGTAACGAAATCGCCCGTAATGATTCGGAAAGCCTGGTCACCCGGATCTACCCAGGGCAACAATTGTTCATACCGGATACCTTTCATTTCCCGGCCGGTAAACTCCTCCAATTCCCGGAAAGGAAGGTGTTTATCCCCCGGCTGGTATGCATCGGGCTCTTTGTCCCGGTCCTTATCAGAGAAATATTTTGAAACCAGTTCGGAAGCGAGGATTACGGTGATGGGTTCACCCGTGTAGGGGTTAAATGTACGGACTTTCCGGTAAAGGATATCTTCACCTACCGTAAGGGCGGTATTGGAGGGAAGGGTCCACGGGGTAGTGGTCCAGGCAAGCACAAAGACATCAGTATCCACATCCCGGAACAGGAATTCCGATTTTTCATCCCGAATCACCCGAAACTGCGCCACGATGGTGGTATCTTTCACATCGCGGTAGCACCCCGGCTGGTTCAGCTCGTGGGTACTGAGACCGGTACCGGCGGCGGGGGAATAAGGTTGTATGGAATATCCCTTGTAGAGCAGGCCTTTTTCGTACAGCTTTTTCAGAAGGAACCACAATGTTTCGATATACCGGTTATCATAGGTAATATAAGGATCATCCATATTGATCCAGTATCCCATTTTCCGGGTCAGATCCTCCCATTCCCGGGTGTATTTCATTACATCGGTACGGCAGGCCCTGTTAAAATCTTCAACGGAAATCTTCCCTTCCTTCCCAATATCTTCCTTGGTGATCCCCATGCTTTTCTCTACGCTCAGCTCGACCGGCAGACCGTGGGTATCCCAGCCGGCCTTTCGTTCTACAAGGTAACCACGCATGGTTTTGTACCGGCAGAAAATATCCTTGATGGTACGCGATATCACATGGTGAATCCCCGGAATTCCATTGGCTGAAGGAGGACCTTCATAAAATACAAAGGCATCGTTGTTTCTGCGGAGTTCCAGACTTTGTTCAAACGTCTTCTCCCTGTCCCAGGTTTGCAGTACCTCCTGGTTGATCTTTGCCAGATCCAGTGTTTTATGTTCCGGGAATTTCTTTTTCATCCGGGATAATTCAAATAAGTTCAAAAAAATAAGTGCACAAAGATAGAGGGTTGGACGGGAAAATGCAAGGGAGAAAAAACCGGGCCCGGATGGGCAGGATTACCGGCTTCTTGCTTTTCTAAAGAGGATGTTAAAGAAAGCCTTCCAGAAATATTTCCAGTCGGTTATCAGGGGATGCCGGTCGTAGGCTTCCAGGTAACGTATTTCACTGTCCTGTATTTCATCCAGTGTTTCGGGAAGATCGGCATAAAAGGGAGGGATTAGTCCGGGTTTATACCTGATTCTTTTTTCCTGCACTTCGGGACGGTATAAACTGAAATACTGCTCGCTGATCGGCCTCACACCCACCAGTTTCAATTCTCCCCTGACCCAGTTGTACAGCATGGGCAGTTCATCGATCCAGAGCTTACGCATAATACGGCCCTGGGTCGATATTCTGAAATCGTTCCGGAATTTGCCTCCATTTTCCAGGTTATGTTTTTCATATATGTATTCCTGAAGGTATTCGGCATAGGGATGCATGGTTCGCATTTTCAGCACTTTGATTATCTTTCCGTCCCGGCCGATACGCCTCAGCCTGACAAACGGTCCGTAGGACGGATGCATATCGTATACTGGCTGACCGTTTTTCTGGCAAACAAAATAAAACAGGGGACCCACAAAGGCTTCCTCTCTTATTCTGAACCCGCATGAAACAAGCCTTCCCAGTGTTTCGGCCCGGGTAATGACCCGGTTATTTCCTTTGGTAAGGAAAAAATAAATGCTCTTGGTAATCCCGAATTTCGGAAACACACGTTTCACCGGGAAATCGATAAAATAATAAAACAGGTAATTGAAGGGTTTGATAAATTTTTTGAAAATCCTTTGCTTACGCATATCCTTGGTTTCGGCACAACCGATAAAGATGCCGCCTGACGGAAGCTGCCGGTTGATGGCTTCGAAAAATTTGTTCACCCTCCGGATATCATTGATGCGGCGCAGGTTAATAATGGTGCGGTACGTTCCGGGTTTTTTCGATTCTACATTAAACAAACTGGTAGTAGCCAGGATAAGAGTTTTCCGGTCGTTCAGCAGGGTATGCCGGTTCAGGAAATGAAAAGCCTCCTCTCCGGATTCCTCCAGAATGGTATTCCGGATGTATTCTTTTACCTCGGGCTCTTCCAGCCCGGTTTCCATTTCCGGCAGCACGTGCAGGCGGGCCGCATCTTCGGTACGGCCCAGACCACGGTATTCCCGTTCAACCGATTCGCCGATAACAACCGACCTTCGCACATAATATACCATATTGGCCAGGATCAGATCCAACAGGGTGGCCACCGCAATGGTCCCGAATACAATGAAGCGGGAATAACCTGCGGTTCGAAACAGGTACATCAGTATGGCAACGGTGCCAAGAGAAGCCACACTGCTCATTATCACGGGCACCAGCATGTCTTTCAGTTCGTTGCTTTGTGTCCGGCGGTACTTCCCCAGGATTGCCGACAATCCTGTCCAGATCAGGATGAAAATGCCGAGGGCAGGCAGGTAATCCGAAAAATACGACATTCCCGTCCCGGGCTTCAGCCAGAGTACCAGTATGAATGACACGAGCACCATGATCATGTCGACCATTACCGAAAGAATAACAAGCTGTATCCGGGTCATAAAAATCATAACGGAATCAAAATTAGGCGAACCTGTTGAAAATTAAAAGCGGTTTATTTCAGGACCTGCACTCACGACAAAAGGTTGCTTCCGAAATTTAACGATTATTCCTTCGAAATGAACAAAAGTTCATTTAATTTTGCCGGAAAGTCTTCCCGAAATTCCATAAAAACCAATTGGTATGTTAGAACATGTAGCCCTGGCAGTAAATGATTCGGAAGAAATTGAAAACTTTTTCGAAGAAGTACTGATGTTCCGGCTGGAGAAAAAATTTATTCTGCCCGGAGAAGTGACCCGGCAGGTATTCGATGTAGAAAGCAACACTGACGTATATCTGATGAAGCGCCGGGGGATAACACTGGAAATTTTTATTACCGGTGAAAAAGAAAAAAAGGTGTTTTCACATTTGTGCCTGGCGTATCCGGATCCTCAGCATGTATATGAAAGAGCAGCGGGAAAAGGATACGCCACCATCCTGCGTGAAAAAGGAGAACATACCACCTATTTCATCCGGGATAAGAGTCACAATATGTTCGAGATCAAAAAAGCCGGATGATTTTTCGCGGCATACATAAATTATTTTCAACCAATGAAAAGTTCTGTCACATATGAAACTGGCGAAATGGTGCAATAACCGGGCAAAACTCAATCTGATCATCGATGCATTGCTGCTGATTCAGCTTATGGCTATGGCCGGAATAGGATTTCTGATCAAGTACATTCTGGTTCCGGGAGAGGAACGAAACCTGTTGTACGGACGCGATGTGGAATTGTACTTTCTGGAACTTACCCGCCACGACTGGGGAAAAATCCATCTGTGGGCAAGTATTTCCTTTCTGGTTCTTATCCTGCTTCATATCATACTGCACTGGAAAATGATCGGATGCATTTTCAGGCAGATGTTCGCCTCAAAAAAAGTCCGCACAGCCATAGCCTGCGTGCTTCTGGCCATATCCATTTTCCTGGCAGTCTCTCCCTTCCTGGTCAGACCGGAAGTTGACGAACTGCCACGTAAAGGACTTCACATGCGCTTCAGAGAATCCTTACCACCCTCGGCATCAGAGAATCGGCCGCCGGACCCTGAAGAGCAGAAATCCTCAGAGATAGCGGAAACATATCCGTTTTCTGTTCAAACACCGGATCGTGCACCGGAACATGAGTCTGCCCTTCATGAAATGGAAATATACGGATACATGACCCTGGAGCAGGTTGCCGGACAATTTGACGTTCCGGTCTCCGGCCTGTGTGAAAAACTATGCGTTCCTTTATCAAAGGCGGGGCAACGTATCAGCCGGCTGAAAAGAATATACAATTTCCATACAAGTAAGATAAAGAAAAGCGTGCAGGAGATCGGTGGTTCCTATTGATTATCCAATACTTATTTATTTCCCGGACTGGAAATCTTCTTTATTATAAATCACTGTTATCCGACTAAATTGTAAAGTCGGTATTTTTTCTTTTGTAATGCCCATAAACAGGGCATTGGTTTTTCATTTTTCAAATTGACCTCCCCCCATATCTTTAGTAAATAGGGCCA